>LNFM01003030.1_pt1 | contig 34101 bp, 36 predicted proteins | sample 596031 | NCBI WGS metagenome assembly LNFM01 (sample SAMN04254537, study PRJNA301005) | activated carbon metagenome | isolation source: dual media filters at the Ann Arbor, Michigan drinking water treatment plant | place: USA: Ann Arbor
TGTGGGTGATTGCTGAGAGGCTGGCGCTTCGCGCCAGAACATACAAAGACCACGAGCCTTTGTGTCTCAGACAACACCCCATGGGTCATACGGATACCACATAGGGTGTTCTGAGTAATCTCCCCGTCCTTCCAAGTTTGCCACGGCGTCCTTGGCTTCGCGAGAAATAGACCAGCCTAGGCCACTTGGCGTGTGATCATCGAGCAACCGACGAAGCGCAGGAAGAAGCGCATCGTTCGACCTATATCTGTACCGACGCCCGCGAATACTATTTCCAGTTGAAAGATGGCTGGCAACATAACAACACCACCAACGTACTTCCGGCTCAGGATCCGATAGTAGGTGCTCCACAAGCTTTAGTGCTCGACTAGCCCAAGGGGCACTTCTCGGTGCGCGGTCGAGCGATTCCTTAATGCCCTCAAGCGCGAGGCCTCGGATTCGAGGATGTTCACTTTCGTCTGCCGCCATCGTTAGAAACTCATGCAGAGTGCCGTCAAGGTCAATCAGCATGAGTAACCAAAGCGACTCGAATCGGACTCGGGGGTCGCTGCAACCAAGTCGCTCTCTTGCGACTTTGCGAACGAGACCAGGATTACGTGGACATTTTCCCTTTAGATCGAGTGCTTCTACGACCTTCCAAACGGCTCCCGTTTTTAAGATCTCTGGCAAAGCCTTAAGGGGAAGCTCTTGGGCAGGTCGAGTCCAGGGCACACAGTGCCCTGGACCGACGACCTCAACCAAAACGGAATCCTCTTTCTTTAGCGTAAAGTTCCGAAAAGACAACGCTCCAGCAACTCTGCTCAGGTGAAGATGCCACCAATCAGAGGGGCTGATTTTTATTCCAGCTTCCTCCAACCGAATGGGGAGAGACTCTGTGAGACCTGGAGCTACATCAGCTAGATCCTGGAAATTCAAAGGTTCTCCGTGTCGGCTCGCAACAATCTCACCAGCCTCCAGGGCCAACTCTAATTTAGCCAGATTTGCTACGCTATGGGCTCGCTCCCAGGCATCCTCGCATTCTTCGCAATAGATATTGGCCTTAGGAAAATACCAGGAACTGCCGATTGGAGGCGGGTCAACCTGCACCTCAAAAAGCCTTCTACAGTGAAAACAGGTTCTCTGCCAAGTTGCCTTACTCATAGCTTGACTCTAGTCCCAGATGAGGGGGTGGTCAAACCCAGGCGGGACATTGATTTCAATGCAGTTCTCTTCCACACCGTGACGGTGTCCCGTTCCGTGGTTAATTCGTCCCTCATCCGAGAGCTTACAATTGAGCTCGGCAGCTTCTCTGGCATGCTCTAAGGCCTTCGCTCGACTTTTGAAGCTTGCCGCTACGCCATAGACCAAGACTGTGCCTTTATTCTGGCCGCATTCATGCCTATCGCAGTACACTCTCGCCGAACAGATGTGCAATGTCCTCCTGGACCCTCTTGCTTTGTCGTTGGAACGATTCTTCGGCGGGTTCTTCTGAAAACCGCCTGCATCGTCATTATTACGGTCCCAGCGCTTGGAAAAGCGGTCTCCCCCCATCGAATCGCCGTAATTCGGATTCGTATTGGCCATTCCCAATCCTATGGCTACCGGCGGGGCAACCTCCATCGTCGCCGCGCCGGCTGCATTGAGTAGACCAGCGAGCCCTGCTAGGGCTGCTTGAACTGAAGACAGATTAATCTGAAGACCTGGCTGCATCGCTGGGTTGCCAGTATTGGTCCCTGAGGGATCAATAAGCGTTGTAGGTCGATTATCAGCATAAGCGTAGAGGTTGGCTCCACCCTCAAGCCTAATCGGATCCCTCGATATGAAACGCTGGACAGTCGAATCATACCAGCGTTCTCTCATATAGTGCAGCCCCGTGGCGGAATCGAAGCGGACTCCCAATGAGCCTACCCAAGAATAGGGGAAATTCTCCAGTTCCGGAATGGCGCTCACGAAGATGGTTTCCCCATAGGCACTATGTTCCATTCTTGCAACCACGGCCCCTGTGTCATCCGTGATCATTCTCACGGAGGCCAGGGCATCGATCGAAACCTGGTAAACCTCGCCATTTAGAGAAAAGCTTTGCAGCAGTCCATCCGGAATATGGTAGATTAGATCCACCCCGTCCCGGACTTCCCGCACGCAGTCCCAGCCATCGAAGATAAACTGGGTCAGCTGACCGTCATCCCGCGTTAGCATACGGCCCATCTGATCATACGTATAGCTCACGTCCACGCCGCCTGGCCCCTGCACCCGCACCAGGCGATTTTCATCGTCGTTCCAGCTATAAGTCCAAGAATCCGTGCCGTCCGTCTTGCCGATCAGATTGCCGTTATCGTCCCAGCTATAGACCCAGGAGTCGCCGCCCACGTCTTGCTGAATCACCTGATTCAGGTCGTTGATGGGGTTGGCCACCGGGTTGCGGTCGTCCAGCTCGCTGCCGGAATCCGTCACCGTGGTGATGGAAGTGATATTTCCGGCCTCGTCGTAAGCAAAATTGCGCACCGAGCTGGCCAGCAAGCCGCTCCCGCCGAAACTGAGATGCACGTTGCCAAAGGAAGGCGTATCCACGCCGTCGCTGCTGCTCAAAGTCGCCTGGAAGCGCGCATACTTGCCCTCGAAGTCGGAGGTGCTGGCCAATGCTTCGCCCGCCGGCGTCGTGAAGTAGGTTCCGCTGGTGCCGTCCGGACCGATGAAGGACCAGGGGCCATCCACCGAGTTGGAAAACGCCAGCTGGAACTTGACGTCGGTATTGCTGGGCAAGGTCTCCTCCCAGGCGATCCGGCTCCATTCCACTTCCTGGCCAGCGTCATACAGGCTGCTGGTATACCGCCCCACCACGTTCGCGGAAAGGGGAAAGTCCGGCTTTCCGTTCAGGTTGGTCAGGTCGACCAGACGGTATTGGAACTGCCCGTATTCGCAGAAGGCAGTAACACGCAGTCGCAAGTCATTGGTCGTGTAGCCGCTGGTAATCGCGCCCGAAAGGCTGGTCCAGCTCGACATCCCCGCGTCCCAGACATACATGTTCAGTGCGCTTCCCGCCCTTTTGATGCGGAATTTTCCGGTCGTATCGCTGGTTGCGCTGGACTGTTGACTGCTGCCACTGTAGAGCCATCGATAGGAATTGCCGGAATAGCGGCTGAAGGCTTGTTGAACGTAACAGCGGCTGCTATTGTCCGGTAGCAGAACGGACAAATCAAGCGCTGTCGAATTCGGGTATCTGAGCTGCTGCCCGGACGCCGGGGTGGGTAAGTCGGGCACTTCCCATTCCAAAGCAACATCAAAGTCTCCCGTCAGCAGGCGTCGTAACTCCAGCTCCTGCAGCACCTGCGCGAAGACGTAGCCGACCTGGTCGTATACCTGCTCGGCGCTTTGATAGACGTGCACCGTCCAGGCCGAGGGGAAGTTCAAATGCAACCCCTCATCCGCCCGAATCTCCGCACCCACACTGTGCGAAGTCACCAAGACCGGCGTGCCACCGGGAGTGTAGTTTAACTCCTTGAAACGCGTGCTCCAGCGGTCTAAGTTCAGCACGCTGAAATCATCGGCCACACCGATGAGCTGCACCCGCTGGTTCTCAAGGTCCAGCATACAGGCGCTCAGTTCCCCCTGGGCCAGGTGTTCGCCATGCTGGGTCACCCAGCGGTTGATGGTTTCCTGCACCAGCCGGCCGCCCCGGTCCAGGTGGTAAGTGTAGGACCCTTTTTCGGTTTGCAGCGATAAACGATCGCCCGCAAGATTATAGCCGTAGCGCAGATTCAACAACTCGGTGCTCGATAGGCTCGTTTCTAAACCCAACAGCTTGCCCACGATGTCATACCTGGCGACCGTCTCGACCCCGTTCGGACGCAAGGTCCCGACGCGCCGTCCGTCCGCATCATAAGAAAACTCGGTGCTGTTGTCCTGGCTGTCGTGGAACTCCACCATACGGTTCATCTCGTCAAAGCCGCCGCTGGGCACTTCCCAATACTGGTCCGGCTGATCCAGACCGTAGAGAGCGGTTCCAAAAAGCCCGGTGCCATACACGGCCGGGGAAGAGGGCGTGGGCCGCAAAGCCGTACGATTGCCCACCTCATCGAACTCGTTGGTAAGGTCCCAGTCCAGCGACGGAGAGCTGCCGCCGGGCGTGAACTGTCGCCGAGTCAGGCGATTGAGGTCGTCGTAGGTAAGAACCTCGACATCTCCATTGCGTTCTATGCGTTGGGTCAGGTTATTTACATCATCGTATCCCAGCTCCACCGTCTCCATGTTCGGGTAGGTGACGAGGATCAGGCGATGCCCAAGATCATAGCCGAAGGCCCGTGTTTGCAGGTTGTTGTCGATGTAACTGACCAGGTCGCCGGCAGCCGAGTAGTCAAATTCCTCCGTGGTGGTATCGGGATAAGTAATCGTGATCAGGCGATTCAAATCGTCATAATCGAAGGCCATGACCTGGGATTTGGCATCGGTAAAGGAGACGAGATTGCCGACCTCGTCAAACCCGTATTGCAGAGAGTTCTCCAGCGAGTCCGTGATCTTGACGATGCGATCCAACCCATCATACTGGAGAGAAATCGCCCGACCCTGCGGATCGGTCACCTTGCAGAGTCGGCCCACCCGATCAAAGTCGCGACGCACGCGAGCGCCGTCTGGAGTGGCGATTTCGCGCAGGTTCTCGCCGTCATACTCCAGGCAAGTGCTCAGCAGGTGCAGGCTGGCGTCATCAAAGTAGACTGTCGTGCCGGCGTCGCCAGGAGAAGTCTTTCGAGCGCGCATTTCATAGCGAGCAAGCGGGGTCTTCGCCCGAGTCGCCTGGGTATCGCCGGGAACCTCCACCAGATGGGGAGGCAACTCCGTCCAGCTATTGCCGATGGCCGTCCCCGGCTCCACCTGCGTTTGGCCAACCGCCTCAAAGTCCCGCACCACACTGGCCAGGGCGACCGTCACGTCGGACGCGCCACTGGCCGCCTTCTTGGCCCAGGCTCCACCCAGGTAACGGCCACCCGCATAGACCGGCACGTCCTGTTGATACCAGCCGGTCAGCTCGCCCACTTCTCCGGTTGTGGCGCTGACGCTGTAAGTCCCGCTATGAGCCTCCGCGTTACTTCGGGGCCGGTTATTCCCGTAGGAGATATTGCCAACACCACCACCAAGGTATCCCCACCAGGTCCAGCGCTCCGGTGCTCCGCTGGTATTGTCACTGATCGCCTCCAGTTCCATGGAAGGGTTGTCCAACACATTGAGGGCGCCAGTCAGGTCAATGTTCGTCAGCTCGTCGCGGGCCGCGTTAGGACCGGTCATGGAAACCACTCGATTGATGGAGTTCAGGGCGTAAAGCACCTTCTGGCCATCCGGCAAGTCCGTCTGCACCCGCCGTCCGGCCGCATCCAGCGTAAAGCTGGTAACGCGCAGTAGGGGGTCAGTGACCGAAATCAGGCGTCCGGTAAAATCATACTCCAGGCTAGTTTCATGGTTCAAAGCATCCCGAATCAGCTCCAAACGGTTCAGCGAATTGTATTCCATCACTGTTTCCCGCAGCAAAGCGTCAGTGATTTTCACGAGATTGCCAGCCGGATCAAACTCGAACAACGTCTCGTGGCCGAGAGGGTCCGTGACCTTCGTTAAACGGTTCTTTCCGTCATACTCCATCAAAGTCACGCGAGTATCCGGGTCTTCCGAACTGGTCACGTTACCGTTCTGGTCGTAAATCAGGTTGGTCTCGCCCAACAATGCATCCACGACCTGAGTCAGATTCTTGTTGACATCTGTATAGTAAAAGTTCGTCTCACGGTTCTTGGCATCGGTAATTTTACGCAGCGTGCCGTCCCCATTGTAGTCCATCAAAGTCGTCTGGTAGAGCGGGTTGGTCACCGCCGTCAAGTCGGAGCCGGTATAAGTCATGACCGTGCGCCGATTCTCGATCGGGTCAAAGGCGATGCAGTTGATGACCGGATACACGCTCTCGTCCACCTCGCGCGAGCGCACCACCACGCGAATCTCGCTCTCGGCCTCGGCGTAAACCCCAAAGGTGAACCAGACGCCGGCCGCCGTGTTGTGCATGCGGAATTTTTGACGCCGCGGGTCGCCGCTCACCGGGTCAAAGTCACTGACCAGGATCTCGATATCCCGGCCGAAATTGCCGGCGTAGACTCGCTCCCAGGTGTTGTCGTTGGGCTCCTTGCTATAGGTCTGATCGGCACAATGGGTGTAAATCGACAGATTGAACTCCTTGGTCTCGCTCATGGGGATGCGGAACGTGAAGGATTCATTTTCATCCTGATTGCGCCATTGTCCCAAAGTCCGTCGGTAGGTGTTGCGCGTCGGCGAACCCGGCATACGGATCCAGGGCGCCCGAGGATCTTGAAGATGATTCGGCAGCTCCGGCAGAACGCGGTCAAAGCCATTGCTGGTATCCGTTTCACCCGACAAAATCCCCGCCACATCGACGTAGGCGGGCTTCTGCCAGAGATCGGCACTGGTGTCCAGCGCCGAACACATCAAAAACCCGTCTTTTCCGAAATGCTCGAACCACTCACCGCCTACGGCCAGAGTCGCTCGTGCCGGCGTTGAAGTGATCGGACGAGAGTCCAGGTCATACTCGGTCTGCGACACCACCCCGGTCGAACCGATTACTGCAGTTCGGTTGCCCAGGCTGTCGTAAACAAATCGCGTGTGCCTGTTGTATGGATTGTCACGCGGTCCGTAGTAGTCACCCGGGTTGTAAGCATACCCCTCACTGACGTACAGCAGGGTCTGCTGGTCGCTCCAGAAAAGCCGCTTGCTGTGGCCCAGCGGGTCAAGAATGCGCCACAAATTCCCAAAGTCGTCGAAACGATAGTCCCAGGTGGCGCCGTCGGCGTCGACCAGAATCGTGTTCTTGAACGCGTGAGTCGTTCCAATGTCGGGAGTCGCCGTTCTCTCGTACACCGTGTGATAGCTGTACGTCAGCACCTTGGAGTCCGGGTTCGTGACGGTTAACAAGCGCCCATTGCCGTCGTAAGTGTAGACATAGGTATTGTTGTTTGGATCGGTCCTGCTCAAGATCAGGCCGTTCGTGGAACTGGGCGCATAGCCATAGGACAGTTCACAACCCTCTGGAGCCACGATGGAGGTCAGGTTCGAGTCGCCATCAAAGACGAGCGTCGTTTCCAAGCCTCGCGGGTCGGTCACCTTGGTGATCAGGCCGCCCGTGTAAGTCAGCACAATCTCCCGACCGGTCGGCTCCTCAATCGAAGTAAGCTGACCGCTCGTATAGTGGAAAGTCAGCGCCTGCGAATGATTGTCCACTATGGATTGCAGCACACCGCTGGAGTCAAAAACCAGCTTGCTGCCCTGGCCGAATTCCGCCAGCTCCCAATTCGAACTGACTTCCGACAAGGTCATGCGCAAAAAGTAGGAGGTGCTCTCCAGCTTCCAGCCGCCACTGCCGTCCGGCTCAAAATCGTATTTGCGGCCTTGATCGTCGGTGTAGGTGACCAGGTTCACAGGAGTGCCGGCAAAGTCCAGCCGATGCATGCCGCTGTGGCTCCAGTTTCGACCCACGGTGCCCAGTGTATTTTCCACCGAGTTATGAGTGAGAATAAATTGGAGGCTCGGCCCCACCGTGCTGATATTGGCCACGGTATACTTGCGAATCAGAATTCCATGGCTGACTCGAAGTTGCTCCGAGTCCGAGCAAGCTCCCAGCAGAGTCTGGTATCCATCCATACCAATGGGTTCGGGGAAAAGGGTGTGGTTCATGATAAAAGGTCTCCTTCGTTAGTTTCCGATTGAAGATTTGCGGTCTTTTGGACATTTTGGGTTTCCACGAGGGATTTTGGTGGGGGTAGGCCCGCCCAGACATGGATTGACCTGGGTTTCCGTCATCGGGACGGTAGCCGGCGGCTCACTGCCATCGCCGTTACCCGAGTAGCCATCGTCAGGAGAAGGATTGGGGGGTTCCAGTCCATCGTCCGCATCGGCAGCAGGAGGAGTGGTTTGCCGCCTGCAGGTATCTCGCGGACCCGGGCCACCGACGGCGCCAGCGCCGCCGGACATTCCGCCCGTGCCGCCCGAGCCACCTAACCCACCCCCTCCCCCGGGGGCGTGGCCGCCGCTGCCGCCTCCACCACTGGCGCCGCCTCCTCCCCCGCCGGAATCGGCACTGCCACCGTTGCCGATCTGGCCGACGCCCACGCCGAGGACACCGCTGGCGATATTGAAATGGCTGCCCGTCAATCCGGGTGCACCGATTCCGTGGAAAGCCCCCACGGCGTTATAGACTTGAAATGGACTTGAGTTGACTCTCATGACAAGTTCTCCTTAACTTCCTAGTGTGGCCAGCTCGCGCAAAATGTCTGAGCCGACCTGATTGACATAAAGTAGGTCTGTAAAGCGCTGGTCTTGCGATAGGCGCGCGTATATCCGCCGCACCATTCGCATGTGAGCCCGCAACAGCAGGCAATGATTGGGATGGATTCCGTCCAGCCCGTAACCGGACTGGACGGCGACCGCGCGGCAACCACCGCCGCAGACGGTGCGCGCCTCGCAGCCCGCGCAGTCGGGAATCTCCAGGGTGGTCTGGTGCACATAGCGCCAGCGCTCCGCTGGCAAGTTCTGCGCCTCCACCAGGCCCAGCCGGTCCAGCGGTCGATGCAGGAATCGGTGACAGGGAAGCACGTTGCCCTGTGCATCCACCGCCAGCAAGGATGTCCCTAAAGGACACGGTCGACCGGGCCTGCGCTGACACGACAGATGGCCGATATAGGACCTCAGCAGCTCCCAGGTAATCTCCAGAGGCGGCCTGCGCCCCTGACGGAACTCCTCAAGGAACCAGTCGCCCAACTCCTCATAAGCCCGCTCCAGGGCCTCGTAATGACCCTCCCAGTTGGCCTCGATGACCGGAGCCACCACCACTCCTACCGGAGCAATCGCCAGCACATCCCGGACGGCCCCCACCAGGTCGAGATTGTCCGGAGTGAAAGTGAGCCGCACGGAACACCGCTGCGCCCAGGCAGCCAGCTTGGGCAGATTTTTGGCCACCAGATCAAACGACTCCCGCCCCGAAACCATCGGACGCAGCCGCGAAGCCTGGCGCCCTCCGTCCAAACTGACCAGCAGCGACATAGAACTCTGACGAATAACCTTTTCCACCCGAGCATTCGCCAGAGTCCCGTTGGTCGTGGCCGCGAAATGAAAGGCCTTTTCCACATTCGTCCGACGCAATTGGGCATAATCCACGACCTCTTGCATCCGGTCCACTGCCAGGAAAGGCTCACCGCCAAAGAAGTTGATGTTCAGCTCTTCCAAGCCGCCCGAGATATTGCGTTGCATAAACCAGTCCACCGTCCGCAAGGCGGTTTCCCGAGTCATAAAACGCGGCTCTTTTTTGACAAAACAGTAGGTGCAGCGCAGATTGCACTCCTCCGTCAGGTAGAGCATCAAATTGCGCACCGGTGCGTATCGTTTTGGTTCTTCTCGAACCGGCAAAGACATGAGCAAGGCTAGACCCTCCTTCCAAGGACTGTTTTAGGACTTAACTGAGCGCCTGGCGGACCGCCTCGACGGCCATCCAGGCATAAAAGCAACGCTGCGGCGGCAACCCCCCCAGGTCACGCACCACCTGCTCCACCGTCAGCTCCTGGTCCGCCCTGCGCCCCACCAACCGCTCGTGAAGATAACCTCCACAAGCGATGGCGGGCGCGCAGCGCGGACATAAGAACCTCAGATTTTTCACCAGCCCCTGCGCGTCCAGCTCGAGCTGCAGTTGAAAGAAATGACCCTGTTTCGCACTCCCCACCATACTTTGATGAGTCGGTGTCTCGAGATGCCCGAAACCCTTAGCCTCATGAAAGTAGCGGTAGACTTGTGCGGAAATCATCGATTACACCGGCATCATTTCGAGAACAAGCATCAGCAAGCTTCGCATCTCGGCAAGCTGGGCATCAGACGCCTGACCTTCCAGTTTTTTCAGCCTCTCGATGGCCGCCGGGCGACGAGGATCGGGCACAAACTCGGGGCCTTTTTCGATGACGGGCTCCGGTTCGGGCTCGGGTTCCACGATTTCATAGCCTCCGGCATAAAAGGCCGCCTCCACAAAACTGTCCGCGGACGGTGCCGGGACGCCGACAGTAGAAGGATGCTCTTCCTTTGCCGCGGCGAATTCCCTGAGAGCCGCGTCAAAGTCAAAGTCCAGTTGATTAAAAATAGACCGTTGGATTTTCAGCATGATTACACTCCTGCGTAAATGATGTAGTTCAAGACCATGGTGGGCTGAACGTTGTTATGAGCTCCGTCACTGCCAGTGGCATAGGTGGTGACGAGTGAGTTGCTGGGATTCTGAAAGACATTGACGGCCTGGTTGAATACGTAGGCGTTGAAATACTGAACATTCAGAACCGAGTGACTGTGAGAGGGCATCTCGGTGGTCGTCAACGTGTGGGACTGAGAGCCCCCCGATTGGCCCATTGTCGTACTCGTAAGCCGAGTGCTCAACCTGGCCGCGCTCGACCCGCCCATATTGTCCAACCCGGCAACAACTCTGCCCCGAAGGTCAGGAAGGCTAAAGGTAGTCGAGCCATCCCCCGCCCCAAAGGCGGTGCCAATGGCCGAAAACAAAGCCGAGTAGGTCGAACGACTGATGTTCTGACCGTAACAGAGCTGCCAGCCCGAGGGGGCGCTGGAGCCACCGTAAGGAATAATAGCTCCAATAGGTCCAACCGCGCCGGTTGCCCCCGTGGCACCGGTGCCTCCAGTCGCGCCCGTTCCTCCAGTCGCGCCCGTTCCTCCAGTCGCTCCCGTTGCCCCGGTCGCCCCAGTTGCCCCTGTAGCACCCGTTGCTCCGTTTGCGCCATTCGAACCAGGGCTTCCGGTCGCGCCGGTTGCTCCAGTAGCTCCACTTGGCCCCGTGGAGCCGGCGGGACCTACACCACCCAGCATCTCAAAGCGGCCACCGCTGGCATCGTTATAGACGGCGGCCACCATTTGATTGGCCAGAATATCCCCCGATGAGAGAGCGCTTCCGCCCGCCTTCGTGAGAGATTTAGCCGTCAAAGCGCCGCCGGGCCCGACCACTTGAAGGGTGGAGGCTCCCGAATTGGCGTTGGCGGCCTTAAAGACCACCAACATGCCCTTCTTGTAAGCGGAGAACTCATTCTTGTTCGACCCGGAACCGTCGAACTCGACTTGATAGGCGTTAGCCGCGCCTACATCGTCTCGGTAGAAGGCCTGGCCGTCCTCCAGGTCAGCCAGAATGGGAAACAGTTGGGTGATATGAACGGCCTCGATCACATCGCCCGTATTGATCGTATCGTCAAATAAAGGACTGGACATAGATTTTCCTCTCTGTTGCTCCCGAGGGCAGCACGAAGCCAGACCCCGGGGCGAATGGGATTTTTTTGAATAGATGGAAAGTTTGGTCTATCGGTAGCCTGGGAGCTTAGGGCGGCTCGCGGCTACTTTCGGGCCTACAGAAGGGCATGCTGACGCCTCCCTTCGCAAGTTAAGCAGTGAAGCAGGTTGTTTTGCAGTCGCTGGCGGTCCGTCTCCGGAAGCACAGCGTCTTGCAAAAGTTGTTCCGTGCGCTCTCGCGCCTGGCAAAAGCGTCCGGTATAAAACTCCGTCAGAGCCAGCTCATCCTGAGCCCGCCACCGGTAAGCAGGCTCTTCTAAGAAGAGCCCCTCATCCGGCATCTTCAGTTCGGCCGCCCGGGCGGAGAACAGGTGGGCCAGATTCCATTGGCCCAACTCTCGATAAAACTGTGCCAGCTCGAGCAGCGCCTCAGCCCGAGAGGGATTCAGTTGGTAAGCCTTGAGCAGTTCCGCCGGCACCTGGGCCGTAGCTTGCATGCGCTTCAACAACCGGGCTCGCTCCAAATGGGCAACGTAACGCTCCTCCGCCCAGCCCTCCAGCTGACAACGGCGCCCATAAGCCTCCGCCGCCTCTTGCAGAAGGCCGGCATCGCGATAACTTTGCGCCAGATAGAAGACGTTGCGTGGCTCGTCCGGCTCGGCCGCCAGAGCCTTCTCCAGCAGCCGCGCGTCGTCCAGATACTTCTGAGGGTTGCGCGAACGCGAGCCCTCCCCAAAGCTCACGTGATACTCGAGCCCCGGAAGAAATCCGCCCACCGTGGCCTCGTGGCAATCCGCATGCTCGTGGACCACTCCCTTATAGCGCCAGGGCAAAGCCGTGCGAAAAAGCTGAGGCCGCAGATAGCGCACCTCACCAAAATGCACCCGAAGCGAATACCAATCTGCCTTCAGGACCGGCATTTGAAAGGAGCCCCCCTTCAGCTGATCGTCCGCGTCCACCACCAGGTGATAATCCGCCAGGCCGCGGTTCAGCTCAAAAGCCTCACTGCGGTTCTCGGCAAAGTTGCGCCAGGGCCGATGGTGCAGTTGGCCCGGTAGGTGACCTAAGACCGATTCCACGATTGCCGGCGTTTCATCGGATGAACCCGTATCCACCACCGTCCAGCCATCCAGGAACGGCAGAACCGAGCGTAGACAGCGTTCGATCACGCTGGCTTCGTCTTTTACGATCATGCATAAACTGATTGTCGACATAGGACTCCTTTCTGAGCCTCAAACGGGCAGCACGAAGCAAACCCCTCTGGGCTTTGGTTTTAATTAGCTCGCTGCCCTAATCGGGCAGCTGCTCGAAGAGTAGAGTCAGCAATTCGCGCAACTCATCCAGGTGAGTGCCCACGGTCTTCCCGCGGCGCTCCAGGGCCTTGAGCCGGCGCAATGCATCCATTTTCAGTCGATTGGGCGGCGGAGCTGCAGGCTCTTCCGCTTCGGATTCCTCCGAGAGCGGGGAGGCACTTTCCGCTTCATCCACGGGCGGCGCGGAGTCGGAACGACTCCATACACCTGCGGCCTCGGAATCACTGGTCGTATCCATAAGCTCCTTTCCGAACCCCTCAGGGCATAGCAAAGCTAGAACCCTGAGAGGCGTGATGCGACGGATGATTAGGACTGGGATAAACTACTTGGTCAGCCGGACCGCCGATTCAATCACGGTATCCAGCAACAATTGGGGCGGGTCGAGTCCGTAGACTCGGGCCAGCTCGACCAGCATCTGCAGGGCCAGGCGCTTCTTCTCCGGGCCGGCGGTGTGGGCGGTCTGCTCAAGAGCCAGCACCACCTGTTCCGCCAGCTGGATCAGAATCTGCAGCTGAGCCAGCTTTTTCTGGGCATTTTGAAAAAACGAGAACATCAGGAAATCACCTCCTCGGGCGCAAGATCAGAGAGGCGGAGCCGGGCCACCGCGTTGGGTCCCGGCAACCTGCTCACCCGCACATAATAAGTCCAACATCCTCGGCCCACGTCGTGCCTGACCAGACTGCAGCTCAGCAGCTCCAGAGGCTCCACACGGCCCTCCGGCCCCACCGCCCAGCACTCGACGCACTGATAGCCTCGCAAGACCTTCAGCTGCCCCTGCTTGCACTTGATGTTCAAGAACAGGTGGTGGGGTTTGGGCCCCCTATCCACTTCCATCCGCTCCCGAACCGAAAACTCCAGTTCCAGCACCGGCGGCCGGTTCTTCAAACCGTCCGGCAAAGCCAGCGACTCCTCTCCCAGGACCTCGTCCACTGCGTCTACCATCTGCTTCTATAACCCCTTACATCAATGTGACAGAAATGCTGATCCGGGTAATAACCCACCCCTCCATCGTCTCCGATCACCTCCTCGCAGACGCGCCACAGCTCATCGGTCGGGATCCCGGCCGCGGAAATATCCGCCGCCAGGCCGTCGATGTGGGTGCTGCTTGAGGCTCCTCCCACGGAACGGTTGTACGCCGGCGGACGGTAGCCTGACGAAATGCTGATGGCCGCTCCGCCCAGTTCCGAACGAACTCTTTCCAACTGGCGCACAAGCTCCGGCGAGACGCGTACGAAGGAATACGACCGGTCCTGGCACAAAAACTCGGCGGCCGTAAAGTGCTCGCTCAGGCGGTCCGTGCGCCGGGCCGCCAGCAGCGGCACGGCCACGTGGTCCCCGGTGATGCCATACCGAGCCGCTTCGGCCTCGGACAGCACCGCCTTGGGAATCCACAGACCGCTGGGGAATTCCACCCCCTCGCCGCCACCAGAAGAATCCGCTTGGACAACAGGCATCCTCCAGAAAAGCTTTTTCCTGAGGTCATCGCGGCCCACACGCAGACCCATGCGCTCGCCCAGATCCGTAAGAAACGGCAACTGGGTCTCATCAATATCGATCGGGCGCTTCCAATCTTCAGCCGGAGCGAACAACCGCCACTTATCCATTTCTTACGTCTCCTTTCGTCGTCTTGCCACGCAGCACGCGCAACAGTTCATCCGTCGAACCCAAAGTTTCAGGATTCCGACCCCGCACAGTTGCATCGTGATACATCAATATAATGCTTAATTTTTCTAATTGGTCCGCGACCTCGTGCAATCCCCGCTCGGAAGCCTCCCGCTCCCGCTGCAGGTCTTGCCGAAATTGCTCCATCATCATAGGAATGGTTTTCGAGAAGGTCTGCAGCATCAGCCAGGCGACCAGAGCAAAAGAAGTGGTTTCCAGGGCTATTTTCACGATATCCGCTTCCAGCATTCAGACCCTCCTCTCTCATCATTCAGGCAATAGCAAAGCTAGGCTTTGAAAAGTTGCTTTAGGAAACTTGCTCTCTGGGGTCGGCGTCTGCAGCGTAAAGGTCTTCGACCTCACATTTCAAAACATCCGCCATCCTCTTCAAGGTTGGGTAATGGGGCTTGATATATTGCTTCTCGTAGCGACAGATTTGGCTCTGACTCATCCCGCACGCCTCGGCAAAACTGATCTGGGAATAACCCGCCTTGGCCCGAAGAATAGGCAGCCACCTCAAAAAGGGCTTCTGATTCTTAGTGTAGACCAATCCTCTCACTTTCTTCTTCTTTCCGAAGCCTGTTGCCATCTGGCTCCCTTCGCCGGCTCCTCTTTAATAATACTTAAATTATTGAGTTTGTCTAATGCCTAAAACAGGTATATTCAGGCATAATTTCTGTTCTGCGGGAGCGGATGAAGACAAGGCTTCGCCAGGCCTCTTGCGCGAAGGGCACAGACCGCTTACAGTGGGGCGACTGACTCGAGGGGCTCGAAGCTTCGGACCTGTTGAAGCTAGCCTGAACCTCCTGTCCCTTCGGGTCATTTTTTCTCTTCAGCAAAGTCTTTACGTCAATAAGCCTTTTCCTCCGCTACACAGAATAACCGAGGCAAGGCCTTGATTTCTGTAACGCAGCACACGAAAAACGTCCGAACTTAGCGCTCTCTTTCACAAGATCACGCACGCCCCCCACAGTCTTTCCGAATAGTTTCTTCAGTAGGTGCTGCCTCTTGTTCACCAACTCTAGCAGACATGTGAGCAGTAGACAAGAGTCACAAGGGGCACCCAAATTGAAGAGGATTCGGCACGCCAAGCCTGTTGGGAGCAGGCTCAAACGGTTCGCGACAAGTCGTGTCGCGAAGTATCGCCACGGCTCCCATCGAGGGCCATGTTAGACAAAGTTTTTTCCTCCAGGCTTTACGGCCCCTGCCCGCTCGGCATGGCAAAAACTACTGTTCGAACAGATACTAAATTTTTATGCGGACTCCCAGTGCTTCCCAAAGCCTTTGCGATACCGCCTGCTCTTCCGCCGGCTGCGGAACCCGAGCCAGTGCCAGCCGCGCTTCTCGTCCAAACCACTGAAACGGCTTGAGCACTTGCCAGGCCGGCGGCAACAGCTCGCGCGCCCTCTTCTCCAAAGCCTGCATGTTGGCTCCCGAGGCCCGCACGGGATAGCCCGTCTCCTTCTCCAACTGCTGCACCAGCTCTTCATGACCCTCCAAGAACCAGGGAGCCAGCAAGCCGACCTCGATATACTCGTCGGGCTCGTCTTTCTTGCCGCAGCGCAACACCGTCAGGCCCGCTTCCCCCAGCGCCTCCCGCACCCGCTTATAGGCCGCGTTCAGCTCCATGCGGCCATCCTCCAGCACCCGCTGGCGAGCCTCGCCCGCTTCTCCCGGTTCTAAAAACTGGAGACCCAGGCCCGTCTCTTGCTTGAGAATCTCCAGAAAGCGGAGTCGCTCTTCCTCCCCTACCCCGTCGGGAAAGCGAATCTTCAGGGCGGCGCTGCCGTCTGGAAAGAAAGAAGGCGCCTTGGCCAGCCGGGCGCCGATCGGCAGATGCTTACGAGCCAGCTCCCCCAGCTCTCCCGGCGTATTCTTGCCCAGCACCACCACCGTGGCACGGAGTCGCTGCGAGAGTTCACTCAAGAAGGTCGCGCGGCGTTGCTCAAACGCCTTCGGGAAAGCCACATAAAGCAGCAGTTCCTGGGTTTCAGGCCGCCAGCCCACGTTGCGAACTTCTTGGATCAGCGCCACCGCCTTGCGCGCCTGGTGCAAGATATTGTGCCCCCTCTTTTCCTGGCGGGGCTCTCGCCTGGCCATCGGCAGCTCAATCGGAACCGCCCGCTGCGGACGAGCGGTCGCGCTGCGCAGCGACGACGCAAAAGTAAACTCGGCCACCTCCCCATTTCTGGGCAGCAGCGTTTTGGTGGTCGCCCCCACCATCGGCGCCAGCGCTTCCCGAGCCGCCTCATCCCCGTGCACCAGATAACAGAGACGCGGCCCCAGCTGAGCCACCAGCGTGGAAATCTGCACCGCGTCCGCGTGAGCCGACAGGTTGTACTTGGCGATTTTGCAGTTAAAGCGCACCACCCGGTCCATCAAGCGCAAAGTAGGCTCTTCTGCGTCCGCCAATGCCAACACCTTACCGCCCGGACTCTCCTCATCCTGATAGCCCGTGATGAAAATGGCGTTCTTGGGGTCGCCGGCCAGCTCGGCCGCGTAAAACTGCGAAGGCCCGCCCGTCAGCATTCCCGAGGAGCTCACGATGCAACACGGCTCACCCAGCGGCACCGACTCCCGCTCCGTCTGGGTCACCGCCCGCGCCGCCGAACCCTCAAAAAAGAACGGATTGCCCTCGCGCTCCACCTGTTTTCTGAGACGCTCCCCCAGAAACTCCGGGAACAGCGCATAAATCTGGCAGACGTTGCGCACCATCCCGTCCACAAAAATCGGAAAACGCGGAATCCGCCCGGCCTGCTGCTCGCGCAGCAAAATCAGCAGCACTTCCTGAGCCCGCCCCAGCGCGAAAGCCGGAATCAGCACCTTACCCCCCGCGCCCACCACCTTGGCGACGGCCTCCGCCAGGCGCGTCTCCTCAGCCTTGCGATTGGCGTGCAACCGGTTGCCATAGGTCGCTTCCGTGATCACCACATGCGGCAGCATCTGAGGCACCGTGATCGGGTCCACCGTGCGCTGCGCATCCACCGAGTAGTCCCCCGTAAAAAACACCCGCCCCTCGGCCGTATCCAGCGTCAGCGAACAAGCCCCCAGCACGTGCCCCGACAACAAAAACGTCGCCTGCAACTCCCCCTCACACAGATCAAAAACATCGCCCGGCCGAACCACCTCGGTTTTGGCCAACATCGAAGTCACGGCGTGCTCCGGATACAACGGAATCTCCGCCTCCTGCAGCCAGCGCATCTGCATGATTTTTAAAGAATCGGCCAACATGATGCGCATCAAGGCCAGCGTCGCTTCCGTGGTGTAAAGCGGCACCTTGGGAAAAGCCAGATGGATCAAAGGCAGGGCGCCGATGTGGTCTGCGTGAGCGTGGGTCACCAAAATGGCATCCAACCCACCCAGCTCCTGAACCCGCTGCAAATCTGGCAACCGATCCACCTCGGCCCCACCGCCCATGCGCTGGCCGCAGTCCACCAGAATCCGCCGCGCCCCCACCTCGACCACCGAGCAAGATCCGCCCACTTCCTGAGCCCCGCCGATGAAATGAATCTTCATGGGCCCACTCTACTCTCTCTGTTTGACCGCTGCCTCCAACGCGCTGACCAGCTCCGATAACAAGCCGCGGTAAGCGGGGTGAGCCGGGCCCCAGCCCGGCAATCTTACAAATCCGTCCTGTTGAGCTTGAATCTCAACCTCTACCCGCAGCTTCTGTTGCTGCTCCGGAGCCAGGGACTCAAAAAATTCAAGCCTTTGGACAACGCGCTGGCTCGAACGCTCTCGTGCCATCTCGTCTTCCTCGCGTTGCGAAACGCGCAACCGGTGTATATTCTCGCGCTCTTGCTTTTGCACCTGAGCCTTGTCCACCACCGCCTGGCCGTAGCCGCCCCGCAAAATTTCCGAAACCAGATAGCCAGCCGGATTCTCCACCTGCACATGCTTCAGTCGATCCACCGCTTTCGCGATCATCTCGGGAGCATGCGACTTGACCAGCTTATGAGCCATGAACTCACTGACACCTGCGGATATGAGCGTTCGCGTAAGACCCAAACGGGTTGAATCAGAACTTAAAGGAACATCATCACCCTTCGAACTGAGTTCCACCGGAGGTGGAGCTGGATGATGATATATTTTTTCTTTGCTTTCTTTCCATGGCTCCGGCCGGCCGGAGGGGTCGGCCTCCGACCCACCGGAGGCCTTACGCGCAAACTTAGCAACGGCGCCTCTTTCCGCTTCCGGACGCAACGCTTGCAGACCCTCACAGATCCGGTACTCACAACGCCCGCTCACCATGTGTTGGATCTGGATGTAGCCCTGGCGACACAGGGACCGCTTGGCCTCATACAGAGTGGAAGACGACAGACCGGTCAGCTGCAGCAGCAACGTCTCCCCGATGCAGGTCCAAGAACGCAGATAGCCGGTCGTAAACCGATAGAGAGCCAGAAGAACACTGAGCTCGGAGTGCTTCAACTTCTTCAAGATGCCACTCTCCCAGATCACGTTGGGAATGGCCGTAAACCCAGGCTTAAGAACCCCCTCAATGGGAGGCTCGGAGACCGCAAGTTGCATAATTTCCTTCCACGAAGAAGCAGGACCCTGAGAGTTCGTGTGAAAATCACTCACTCAAAGAATCATAAGTTTCTCCGTATGAAAGACACTGCGCCGATCTCGACAATCTCTTGCAGTGTCTTTCTACTTTTGTAGGGAGTAGTTAACCCCGTTTTTGGTCTCGCCATGTTCCCACGTACTTGAACAGTACCCTTCAGTCGCTTGAATTTTTTCCCGAATTTTGACACAAGGTCCGACTTTTCGCGTCAGACCTGATGTCAGGCCAGATCGTAGCAGCTTTTCTCTTTTACTGAAGGTTATTCAAGACGATGACAGCAATTGTCAGACACCATGTCGAACCCACAACCACGTGAAACCGAAGAGCTTTTGACGATCGCCCAGTTTGCGGCGGCTATTGGAAAAACGGAACGTCAGGTGTATCGCTACATCAAACAAGCACGCATATGTACCGTTGACGCCGGTCAGACGGGGATGTCAGGAGTGCGCATTCCAGCCTCTGAAGTGGACCGCTTCCAAAAGCCCATCGTGATTACCAGGGTGTTACAGATCCAGCCGCAACCCCAAGGCCCAGAGGATGACTCCACGTCCGACATTGCCCTGTCAAAGCCTCAGACAGTCCCCTTAGAGCGACACGAGGCTGCCATCATGAGGCTCGGATTCTTGGAGCGCGAACTGGAGCAAAGTCGTAAAATCCTCACCGACGGCGGCCAGGAGCTCTCGAATCTCCGCCAGCAACTTCAGGAAGTTCAAGAAGCCAGTCTGACCAGCAGGGTCAAGGTGGAGCTAGAGCAGCAGCAACGCGAAAAGGCCGAAAAGCGGGTCGAGGAACTTATCGTTCAACTCGCCCTAACCGAAGAGAAACTACGCCGCCCCTGGTGGAAGTTCTGGTGACCTGAAGTCTGACATTTCGAAAAAAACGACGTCAGAGAGGCACTATCACGGGGACGTAAGTCTGGCCACTTCAACAGTCACTATCGACTCCTGATGTAAGAGCTCAAGTGGACGAATGCTGAACTGGAGTCTGACATTTCGAAAAAATCGACGTCAAAGCGTTGTCCACGTGACCTGAACACCCCCCTTGGCCCTTGAATCGGCCCGTCAGGCCTGGAAAGTTCACGCCGGGCGTAAGGACAGAGCCGACCGCGCGGACCTGCAAATGGAGCCTCTCAGTGGCTAGCTAGCACTATCGACTCCTGATGTAAGTCGGCCCCTTTCGACTTGCGAAACAGCCCGTAACGTTGCCAAAAGCGTTACACCCCCTGGTGGAAGTCGGGTGACCTGAAGTCTGACATTTCGAAAAAATCGACGTCAGAGTGTTCCTGCCACGAAGTCCGACAGGCCACTATCGACTGCTGACGTAAGGGGCTTGGCTGGCGCAATACTCCAAACGGCCGTCTTGTAAATCAGCATCTCGGCCCCCGAGCCAGGTTCTGTGGTCAGAAGGAAGCTGTAATCGTCTTCCCACTGAAGATATCCAGACCAGCCCACGCCGTGGAGAAGTAATACCTCCACTCGCTGGCCCCGGTGCTGCTCAAAATCTTTTTGCGGGAAAACCCGCCTTTTGACGGGTTGCTCAGGCACTCGCAGCCTGGCTTGCTGCAACTCTAAATTCAAGCTCATGGCTGGGCGCCAGAAGTCCCGGTCCACCAACCGAAGGACACATCCTACTTGCAGCTTCTTGCAGACCTTCACATCACCGTTCTTGCGACGGATATGCAGCTCGTAGACCCTCTCCTCTTCAAGTTCCCCGTAGGCAGTGGAGTATCCGAGCCGACACAATGTCAGACATTGACCGGACAACTGTGCCAGCCACTGTCGGGCCAGGTCTGACGGGGAAGCATTTTCAGGTAGACGGCGCGCGCCCCGCGCTTCCAACTTTTTGCGCCGTCCATCCACCCAGTCTTGCAAGCTGTAGAGGCCCTGCGTAATTTGCAGAGCCGCTCCCAAAGAGAGGCGGGGATTTGCCTGAACCAGCGACTCTGCTTCCTTCAAGCGCTCCTGAAACCGCAGTTGTCGGGTTTGCTTCTTACCTTGACGAGATGTCTGACTCACGAGCGTCAACTTAGAGTGTCTCGGCTCTCCACCTTCTCGCACCCAGTCCCGCGCTGGGTTCGGTCACTATCGACTAATGAAGTAAGTCGCCCATTTTGACCAGCGACTCTGCTCCCTCAAGCAGCTCCTGCGGTTGTCGCGCTTGCTTCTTGCTACGACGAAATGTCTGACACACGAGCGTCAATTGAAAGCGCCTCGGCGCTTGGTTGCGGGCGACGAATGGCCCCGGCTTACCACCTTCTCTCAGACCGATGTAACCCGGACGCAAGATGTTCATAAAAATCACCTTTGGTAGTACTTTGGTAGAAATCGGCACCCTATCTTCTGCTTACGGACCTACCGGGTCTCAACCAGAAGAAGCGAGGAACATACAATGCCAAACCCTTTCAGCACCGACTTCACCGTAAAGCCCCAGTGGGACACCGTAGGGCTCAAGAAGTTAAAGGCGATGGAAGCCGCCAAGCATGCCCAAGAGACGAATGGAAAGTTTGAGTCGACCCACTACAAAGAGCGGGAGTTTGATGTCAAACAGGCCGAGCGCACCATCCAGCAGTCAACCCACAAGGAGATTAAGGACTGGATGGCTACGCCCGAGAGTTACAGCCGGGGAATCGTTCTTTAGCGCCGGCTTACACAAAGGGTCACTATCGACTAATGAGGTAAGCCGCTCCCTCACAACCGCTCCACGCTGGCCCGATAGACAGCCTGGTGCCGCTCAAAGTGCTGAAAGATGTAGTCGTTAGTGGTGGCCAGCGACGAATGGCCCAGCAGCTTCTGAATGTCCGCCAGCCCCATGCCGGCCTCGTAGCAGTGGGTCGCAAACGCGTGCCGGAAACAGTGCGGCGAAACACTTCGGCCCAGCGGTTCGGCGATGGCTTGCAGCCCGGAGCGCACTCCCATATCCGAAATCAGCCGATTCATCTGCCGTGTGCTCAAATGGTCGAACACGCTGACGCTGACCGGCTCCCGGTCCTGATACATCCGCAACATCTCGGCCGTCCCCTGGTCGATCAGCGCATACAGATCGACATCGCCTTTGGCGGACCGCAGAAACACCCGCCGCTCATCATAAAAGATGTCCAGATAGCAGAGCTCGGACGCCGACCCCACCCGCATGGCCGACGCATAAAACAGACGACTCAGCAGCCGCTCGCGGTCGTCCTTGGCGGCCGCCAGAAGAACAACCATGTCCTGACGACTCAAATCGGCCGGCTTGGCCTTGCCCACTTTCTCCTCACCAGGTGCTCGCAAGCGCACATCTCGCTTGGGCTTGATGGGCGTGGCCGGCACTTTCGCCAGGGGATGAAAGCGCTCATAGCTCTCCCGGCAAGCTCCCACCGCCATCTCGGCCACCCGAAAGGTCGTGTAAATCGACGAGTGCCCCAGCAGCACGTGCAAGGCAAAAATGTCCATGCCGTTCTCGACCAGGTGCACCCCGCAGGCGTGCCGGAACATCGACGGCATCAGCTTGCGGTCGATCCCATCGTAGCGCTTGATCAGCCCCGTCTGGCGAGCCCGCGCCCGCAGCCTCTTGCGCAGCTCCGCCGTCTCCCACCCAAAAAGGCCCTCTGGCAGCTGGTGCAACCCCCGCAAGGTCTCCTCGCCAATCAGCACCCGGCGCCCGGCCACCTCCAGAAATCCGTCTTTCAGCTGCTGTCGGCTCAACTGCAGAAACTCCACCTCGCGCAAACCCGTCTCGTAGAGGGTCTGGAAAGCCAGCCGCTCCAAGGGGTCACAGACGGCGAAAACGGCGGCAATTTCCACCCGGTCGGGGAGGAGCGGCATGCGGTCGGCGCTGGGAGTTACCACCTCGTCGGTCAGCTCAACCGGCCACTCCTCAGCGAACGGAATTTGCTCTTTTTGAGGCTCTTCTACGTCTCCACCCATACGTTAACCACCGTAGCCCGGGACCCATTGCACCGAAACGGTCCCCTTTTGAGACATGTGCCGGATCTTACGCATGCATGGCCGATCTCGTACACACGCAACCCCAGTTTTCATGCGACATTGCGGAGACGACTTTGCGAAAAACTGGAAGTTCACGCTGAGGAGGGGCGGGGCCGCGGCTTCGGCCAGGGCGGCTTCTTAAAGCTGGACTCTGGTGGAATGCCCAACAGTTCATTCTCACCGCTTTGGTCGGCCCGGTGGTAAAGCACCAGCACCGACGACCTGGTGCGCTCGTAACTATGGTGCAGCTCCCACAAGTATTCCTGGATCTGGCGGATTTCTTCCGCGCCGCTGGCTGGGCTGAGTGGGGTAGGGGAGGCCGGTTCTTCTGGAGCCTCCTCCGGAAGTGCGAAGTATGCTCTTAACGCCTCGCTCACCACGTGGCTGACGGGCACCTTGTCAGTCTCTGCCCGGTCCTCGAGTAGCTGCTTCAGCTCATCTGGAATCGAAATGGAAAGCTTTGCCAAAGGGTGGGACCGCCTTTCATACCGTGTCCTACCACCTTCTCACTGGCCCCCGGGCTGTTCCTACCTGGCGCCAAGGGTTCAGAAAACGGAGTCGGAAGAGCGGGCGATGCTACTCCATGTCGACCCTACTCACTGGCTGGACGAAGAGGGAACCTACCCCGACGCCGCCCCACAGCTTTGGAAAAAGCTTGACCGCATCGGACTCCTCGTTAGCTCTGGCTGCGATCTCAAGCCACTTCACGGACGACCCACGGTGGCCAAGTGCAAGACCCGTGGATGTGGTTGCTCCATGTTCGTGGCCCGCACCGGAGACGACCGACTGCTTGTCTACTGCCCGATGTGCGGCAAAGAAGAAATGCTCATCTCCAACTGGCGCTCGACCTTCTGGGGGCGGAGGACAGGTTGGGCTCAGAAGTCGTCCTCAAGTAACGCATTCCTACCCTTCCTACCATCCCACTACCGGAGATGACCGAGCACATCGCCGTTTCCTAACGTGAGAAAAATTTTTTTTGCCTGAATTAATCCGCTATACGAAATCGGCCTTACAATGTAAGAGCATGCTCAAGTATCTGGCAGACGAGAACTTTCATAACCACGTGATCCGAGCTCTGCGTCGTCAATTTCCTGACATCGACCTGGCTCGCGCCGTGGAGGTTGGCCTGGAAAGCGCCGACGATCCCAGTGTCCTGGATTGGGCCGCGCGAAACGAACGGGTGCTGCTTACGCACGATGTTCGGACGATTCGCAGGTTTGCTCAAGAACGCATCGCCAAGGGCATGCATATGACAGGCGTGATCTTCGTGCCGCAGCCCTTCTCCCGTGCCCAGATCATCGAAGAGCTTGCTCTCCTCGCTGAATGTTACGCGCCAGAAGACATCGCCTTATCCTGGTTGCATTTGCCTTTACGCTGAACGGCGCTGTGCTCGCCTTTGAAGAAGCCGAGCCTTTAAGCCCTCTGACGAAAATCTCTCTTCATCCTGGTGCCGCACCTGGGCGTTTTGCTGCTGTTGCTCGCGAAGGTAGACTTCGAGATCCTGAGGATGTCTCAGGCAATATCCTAGAACCAGGTAGACATCCGGGAGACTGAGGCTTGGAAAGGCTTCCTGGATCGACTCGGCCGATTCACCATCCTGAAAAGCATAGGCCACGCTTTCAAGCGTGACGCGAGTCGAAGCAACTCGGATCGTTCCGCTTTCATCTCTTTCCAGGGGAATCTGCTCGCTACCCAAATGCAAAGTCATATCCCACAGTATAACGCCGCACGCGACGTTATAACAACCAACGTTTCACATGGAACGCTGTGGACCAGGCAAGGGTGTTCAATGAACTAGTGCCTGTTCCAGGCACTGAAATCCGGAAGAGACGGAGTCAGTGCCTCGCAGCGTCGCACTTCTGAGCTCAGCTGGACACGATCCCTGGTGCGCTGACTCTGCTGCTGTTGTTCGCGGTGTTGCTGCGAATGAGGGGTCATTCCATAGGCAGTGCCCGCTGCCGTTTTAACAGCCTGACGAGCCGTCAGGCGACGCACCAAAAAGCTGATAAGCGGTCGAGCAATCAATCCTAGCATTGTTTCTTACCTCCTCGTTTCTGCTGAAGTTAGCTTAGACTTGGGCTGCCGATAGAATGTCGATCGCCATCTGGTTTTGTATCCGTCCTGTGAAAGTTGAGGATTTTCTTGCACTGTCCGCCCGGTGACAACTCACGTAGCCGCCATCCCTGGATCTGTGCTCGTCTGTGCCCGCCCGTGATCTTTTTCAGCGCTGTCGGTCTGATTGTCACGGGGCCGGGGGCCTCCAGCGCGATCATTCAAAGCCCCCGGCCCCACAACAAGGCGGGATGTCGCCGTGGCTTATCTACGCTATCGGTAGGCGTAGCCACGGCGCCATCCCTGACCGGGGTTCGTCTGGACCCGTCTGGGGGTGGGCAGGTGGCGGCAGTGTTCGTCGCTCGCAGAGCTCGCTCCTCACCGCTGCCGCTCCCTGCCCACCCCCGTAACTTCAAGCAGCGCAATCTCCTGATCGGCACGGGGCCGGGGCTGCAGCGCGATCATTCAAAGCCCCCGGCCCCACAACAAGGCGCGCTGGCGCCGTGGCTTTTCTGCGTAGCGGTCTGCGCTGCCACGGCGCCAGCGCTGAGCGGGGTTCGTCTGGAACCGTCTGGGGAGCGGGCAGGTGGCGGCAGTGTTCGTCGCTCGCAAGCTCGCTCCTCACCGCTGCCGCTCCCTGCCCACCCCCGTAACTTCAAGCAGCGCAATCTCCTGATCGGCACGGGGCCGGGGCCTGCAGCGCGATCATCCAGGGGCCCTGGCCCCACAACAAGGCGGTTGGCACCGTGGCTTACCTTCGCAATCAAGCAGCGCAGCCACGATGCCAACCTGGGAGCCGTACGCCGACACCAGCAACCCGGGAGCGCGCCCTTTGGTCCCAAAGGCTGCTTCGCAGCCCTTCGGGGCGCGCTCCCGGGAACGAAGACGTCGCGTACTCCAAAATAGAATGGGTGGGGGAGGTGGCTGAAAGTGCCGTGCCCAAGCGCCGCGCCAAAGGATTGGCGCAACGCTTGGAATCAAGCTGATCCCGTGGTGGGGCTTCGCCCCACTTCAAGACCGGTGCCGCTTCGCGGCACCTCACGCATCGGTGTGCCTCGGCTCGCTACACTCGCCAATAGCCACGTCGCGTGGCCACCACCCCACCTACGACGGCCGACAAAGCAGAGGGCGGCTTGTGATGTACGGCTAAATGCCGTACACTGTTGGAATGGGCGCAAAGAAACAACTGGACGGCAAAAGCGAGCGACTCGAGGCTCGTGTAACGCCTGAATTCAAAGATCAGCTAATGCTGGCTTGCAACCTCTCGGGCAAGTCGGTCACTGACTTCATCGTGGAGCATCTTGGCCCGGCCGCTCAGGAAGTCATCTCCGAGCACTCCCAGTGGCGACTGGCGCAACAGGACTCAGAAGCCTTTGTGGAAGCTCTTTTGGACCCCAAGCCCGCTGGGAACCGGCTGGTTCAGGCCGCTCAACACTATCGTAAAACCATGGGTCTCTAAGCAACCCCTGCGACGCGAAAGATGCTAACCTGATCGGATGGAAAAAAAATCAACCTCCCCCGTTCGCATCGAGATACTCCAGAAGCACCATGACCGAACCCGCTTCGACTGCGGGACCGAATCGCTCAATCAGTATCTCAAGCAACTGGCCAAGCAAGAGCAACAGCGCCGCACAGCGGCAGTGTTTGTGCTGGTTCGGGAAGACGCCCCTCAAGTTCTAGGCTACTACACTCTATCGCAGAGCTCGGTGCTCCTCAGCGAACTGCCTGCCAGCCGCCACAAAAAACTGCCTCGCTACCCTCAGGTCCCGACCACTCTGCTTGGCCGCCTGGCCGTAGACCAGAGCTGCCGAGGCATGCGATACGGCGAACTGCTTTTGATGAACGCCCTGGAACGAGCCTGGACCGCCTCCCAGCAAGTGGCCTCCTTTGCCATGATTGTCGACGTGCTGGAGGTCGAGCCGGACCCTATGCTCTTTTACTTGCGCTATGACTTCGAAGCGTTGCCAACCCAGCCTCGGCGGCAAAGAAAATGGCCGAACACGTGCCCGCTCCCTATGACTGGATGTACGAAGAAGAAAGGCCGTTTACTCTCAGCGGGGACGACTTTAACGACGGCTACCTGTCCGGATTTGTGCCCGATTTCCGCCGGCTACTGCTGGCCCAGTTTCCTCCCGAGACCCATAAACCGGCTCCCAAGGAAAAGACCTGGAAAGAAACGCGCTGGGGAATTGATCCTGATGACCCGCTGGCTGCTGAGGCTTTTCAGAAAGGCGTCCAACTGGCCAACGAGCAAACCAGCTGGCTCCAAGACCTTCCCGCAGACCGATTGATTTACGAGGTCTTCGAGACGGAATACCTCAACAAGGGCGTGCGGATGGATCCCGTTCCCTTTCAATTCGGCTTCAAAAGCCAGATGGAGAAGCGGTTTCCCTACCGCTACTAATGTGGGCTTGATGGTGACAGACTGCTTCTTCGCCGTTCCCCGACGGACGTTGGCGCCGATTTAGAGAGGAAAACGGTGGTTAAAAAAACAACCTCTTTGCTGCATGTGGAAAGCGTTGAACCCAGCTTGGAATTCTGGTCAGAGCGCTTCGGTTTCAAGAAAACAATCGAAGTTCCCGAAGGGGACCGGACAGGTTTTGCGGCCCTGGAAAATGGCCTTGCAAGTGCTGCGTAACTTTGTGGTGATTCCCATTGTTCTGGGGTTTGCTTCGGGCTTGGGCGTTCCCAGCCTGGCTTTTGCACAAGACTCTAAAGAGGCTCATCCCGAGTTCCTTATGGAAAGGATGACCGGCAAGTGGGTCATGCGGGGAACGATGGCCAACGAGCAGGTAACTCATGACGTACACGTCGACCGGATACTGAATCGACAATATACTCGAATCCATGAAGTCTCGAGAGAAAGGGACTCTTCAGGCAACCCTGCCTATGAAGCATGGATTCACATCGCGTGGGACAGAGCCAACAAGGAGTTTGTGGTCATGTGGCTGGACAACACAGCGGTGACCAATTTTTCACCTGACGGGGTCGGACACGGAAAGCCGAAAGGCGACCAGATCCCCTTTGTCTGGAAACTGGCCGATGGAAGCGGTATCCACAACTCATTCACGTATGAGCGCGCGAGCAACTCGTGGTCCTGGAAGATCGACAACTTGGACAAGTCTGGGAAATCCTCACCGTTCGGCAGGGTGACGTTGAAGCGAAAGTAACGCGCCTATTACGCCGGCAAGATCGATTCTTATCAGCTGTAGGATCGGACCTCATTTTACCTCGGGGACCTTCATCCTCAGGGTAAAGGGGGGGCTCCCTTCCCCCTCGTCCCCGTCCCGCCGGCATCCCACCTTAGCTGGCTCTCGGGACGGGGCGTCAAGGGTTCGGCGCTTCGCGCCCTCGCTTAAAGCTCGCCCTTGACACCCCGCCCTCGGCCAGCTGTGGGCGGGATCGCCGACGGGCCAAGTCCGAGGGGTAAGGGGGCGGGTGCCAGGCGGGGCTTTTCAAAGTTGGCTCCGGCGGGGGTTTCCGTCCGGTGAACACGGCCAATCCGTACCCCCAAAAAACCACAAGATCGGGTAACTATCTAGCCAAACCGTACAGGAACCTGCTCAAATATAACGAAGACTTAGGTTCACTATAAAGATCGTCTGGAGGGCCGTCACCATGCGCATTCTTACCCCCGCCGTCACTCGCCAGCTCCTGGCCGCCATTCCGCCCCGCTCGCCCTTTGGCGCCCGTGACCACGCGGTTATCCGCCTCTTTGCACAAACCGGCCTGCGCGTCGGTGAAATGGTCGGCCTTAACGTTGGCCACGTCTATCACGAAACGCCTTTCGACCAGGTCGACCTCCCGGCCGCCATTTGCAAGGGCCGTCACTCCCGCATCATCCCGCTCAATCCGGCCGCCCGCCAGGCGGTCCAAGACCTGGTCGACTTCCTCAAAATGCGCGGCTTCCAGTCCCGTCCCGATTCCCCGTTGCTGCAAGACCGCCGGCACCGCCGGCTGCCGGTGCGTGAAGTGCAGCGCCTGGTGCAGGTCCACCGCCAAACCGCCGGCCTGCCCGTGCGCGCTACTCCCCATACCTTCCGCCACAGCTTTGCTTCGCACCTGGCCAATCACGTTTCCCTGCGCATCGTCCAGCAGCTGCTCGGTCACCGCTTCCTGGCCTCCACGGAGGTCTATCTGCACAACCAGCCCGGCCAACTTGCTCAGGCGGTGCTGTTGCTGCCCTCGTTCTAGCCGGCAGTTGAAATATAGGACTAAGTCCTATATGATTGAAAGAGCGGTCCCATGAGAGTCTTTAAAGCCAAAGGGTTTGCCAAGTTTGCTAGCCGGCAGAACATCTCTGACGACAAGCTTTGTGAAGCGGTTGCGGATGCCGTGTTAGGTCAGATCGACGCCGATTACGGAGGCGGCGTCATCAAGCAGCGGGTGTCTCGATCAGGTGAAGGCAAGTCAGGCGGCTATCGAGTCATTGTCTGTTTCCGCCAAGCGCAGCGGGCTTTTTTTGTACACGGCTTCGCGAAGAGCGATCAAGCAAACCTGGACAGCGCCGAGGTAAAGGTCTACAAGCGATTGGCCAAAATTTTGTTTGCGCTTTCCGATGAAGAACTCGAGAAAGCGCTAAGAAGCAAGGATTTCACGGAGGTTCAATGTGATGGGAAAGCCGGTTAAAACCTACAAGACCGACGCCTTAGCGTCGGTTCACGGAATCGTCAGCGGCCTTCGCGAACTGGGGGTGCTCGACAAGAAAACGATGCGCGAGTTCGATGAAGCCTGTCTGACACCGGTTGAAAGCTTCACGCCCGAGGAAATCCGGTCTTTGCGCGAACGCGAAGAAGTCAGCCAAATGGTCTTCGCCCGCCATCTCAACGTTTCCAAAGATTCGGTGTGCAAATGGGAGAGCGGCGCCAAGCATCCTGCCGGCGCTTCTCTCAAGCTGCTGTCTTTGGTGAAACGAAAGGGCCTGTCTTCCATTGCGTAAGTAAGTTTGTCCGACAAATGACTAAACCGGCTCAGAGCTTGGCTCCATAGCGCCGGGCTTTCTTTAATGCGAGCTTCCAGGTGGAGGCATACTCGAGCAGATCGACGCGGCTCTCTCGGTCTTCCGGGACCTCCACCAGCCAGCAATCCATTCCCAGTCGTGTTGCCTCGCTGCCCATTTTCTTGGCTCGCTCTGGCAGACAGGCCAGCCACAATTTACGCACCCCCGCCTGGCGCAAGGTGGGAAGCCAACCTGGCGTCAAGAGTTCCGCCGCCTGCACGCCTTCGATTCCAGCGCCAAAGGCAGCCAGGGCTTCCACCACGCCATCCACCAGCACCAACTCCTCGCCCAAGCCCCCCGTGGATAACAAGCCCTGGCCCGCTCCGGTGCATCGCTCCGCCAACGTTCTCAGGGCACAACCCCAGAATCCCGAGAGCTGGCCTGTCGGAGCGAAAAAGGGCACGGTCAGACAGCCGGCCAGACGCTTCTTAAGTTGCCTGGACTCCGCCTCCTCTCGGGCGACCCCACGCGTCCCGCAATAGCCCGCTCCGACCGCATTCATCTGGGCCTCTTTTTTCAGCCCCAGCTGACGAGCCAGGCTGCGCGCCGGATGGTGCTTACGAAAATTCTCGCGAAAGCGGGTCGCAAAGCCGTCCAGTGGACTATTGTCTGACAACTGTTTCCTGGCACCGCCGCCAGCGCTCTGAACAGCGTCCAACTCCTCCTGCAACAGGGCTAACTGCTTCTCCAGGCTCAGAATGCGACCGCGGTCACCCGCTCCCTGACGCTCTTGCTCGACCAGGCGCTCGATCAGGCCGCGAGCCCCCTCGGGATGATCCAGCAGAAACTCCCGCACGTCAGGCCGCAAACGCACGGTCAGCCGCGGCGCCTGGCCCAGATCTTCCCCACGGCGGTAGCGGCAGGGAGGGCAGTTACAATCGAGTGCGTGTCCCATCGTCTGGCCTTCTCAATTGTCAGACGAGTGTCCTGGTCTAAATTTGGATTAGTTGCTATAATCGAAGCTTGACTACTGTTGGACGAACAAAACTAAAAACGCTCTATCAACACCTCAAGCCAGGAGCTCCGGTCACTTCTGCGGACTTAGCCGCCTTGGGAATATCGTCAGATCTTGCCGTGCACTATGTGCGGGCGGGCTGGCTCGAGCGACTGGCGCGTGGCCTCTACAGTCGCCCCAACGAGCCACTAGCCTTGCATCCAAGCCTTGTACTGCTGCAACAGAACTTCGCTGGACTGCACGTGGGAGGCAAATCCGCGCTCGACTGGCACGGCATTCGCCACTACGTTTCCCAGCGGCCCGTTCTCCATCTTTATGGCTGGAAAGCGGGGCGTCTCCCTGATTGGTTCACACAGTGCTTTCCTGCAGAATACCATCGCAAGCGTCTTTTCGAGGAGCGACCCGACGCATTGCTTCAGGTCCGACCTCTCGAGAACCACAACGACGGCCCGCTTGTGGCCGCACCGGAGCGCGCTTTGCTGGAGTTGCTGAGCGAAGTCGGAGTCCGGCAATCCTTACAAGAAGCTCGTGAACTGGTTGAAAGCACCTATAGTCTGCGTGCCGACGTGCTGCGCAACTTGCTCAACTGCTGCACCAGCGTTAAGACCGTGCGCCTGTGCCTACAACTTGGCCGGGAACTCTCCCAGCCTTGGGCGGGCAAACTCGATCCGTCTCAGTTGCCCAAGGGCAGCAACCGCCCCTGGGTGTCACGTTCCCCCGACGGCCTTCTTGTGCTCAAGCCGTGAACCAGGTCTATCTCGACAGCGCTCGGCTGCTCACGCGCGTAGCGCCTCTCGTGCTGGTAGACGACACCTTCGCGCTCAATTCCGGCGAGACCAAACTGCTTGTGCGGTGGGGGACCAGCGAGGTCAAGATCGAAGCCAACTTCGTGATGCGCGGCACCGTCTTTCCGGTGGCCATGACGTCGCTCACGCAGAATGCGCGGGAGACATTGCAGGCGGATATCGAGATCCCCGTTGCCTCGCTGGAGGACGTGTATGGCGGCAAGCTGGTCGCGGCAATGGACCGTCAGCATCCCCGCGATCTGTTTGATGTCCAGCAGCTCTTTGCGCATGAAGGAATTACCGCTGGCATCCGACGCGCTTTTGTCGTCTATCTCGCGAGTCACAATCGTCCGGTGCATGAGGTTCTGTTTCCATCGCTACGCGATATCCATCGCGAGTTTGAACAGAACTTTACCGGCATGACCGCCGAACCCGTCCAGCTCGTCGATCTCCTGGCGGTTCGCGAGCGTATGATGCGCGAACTCCAGCAAGGCCTGAGCGCCGATGAACGTAGATTTCTCCTTTCCGTGGTCGTCGCAGAGCCTGAATGGACGCTATTGGAGGTGGCTCATCTGGACCAGTTCCCAGGCTTACGCTGGAAGCTTCAAAATCTACACCGGTTGCGAAAGACCAACGCAACAAAGTTTGCCAAACAAGCACGTTTACTGGCGGACTTAATCCGTTAGCTTCTCAGTTGTCAGACAAGAGTGTAGACTAAGGCTCAACCGCCTCAGAGCGGCGAGTCGCCCAGGCCGGAAACGGAAACCGCACCAAAAGCGGCACGGGCACCTGAGGCTGGGAAATGAACATAGACCCCGGCTGCAGCATGGTGGCGCGCTGACGGAAGGCGGGAGAAAGCCATCCATAGGTATTGTTCTCCGCCTCCGAGCACTCCAGTCGCCCCACCACCCGAACCGAAGCATTGCCGACCACCCGCTCCACCACCTGGCTGGCGGTCTGCTGGGCGCCAATCAGGGTGATGCCCAGGCTCCGGCCGCGCTCGGCCACATCCAGCAGCATCTGGCGGATCGGGCCGCTGCCCTCGCGCGGCGCATACTTGTTCAGCTCGTCCAACACCAAATAGGTGGTCACCGGCTGCGCCTCGGCGCTCTCACGCTCCTCAAAAAGGCTCTGCAGCACCGAGCCCACCACAAAGGATTTGGCCTTCTCTCTCAGCCGGTGCAGATCGATGACGCTGAGCTTGTGATCGAAGCGCAACCGGCCCGCCGGACCTACCAGGGTTTTGACATGAGCTGCCACGCCATTCAGCCGGCGCACTACGGCGCGGCGAGTATTGGTAGTGGCCCCCTCAAACCAGCGGCTATCATTGTCCTCTACTGTGTTGGTAATGGCCTTACACAACTGGGTGAGACTCTCGACCCGGGTTCTCCCGAGAAAAAGCTCTCCCTCGGGCGATTCGACCGCCACCTCTTTCAGAACCTCCGCCAGGCGGTCGATGGCGAACTCCATCGCCCCGGACTGGTCCGTCTCCGTAAAGAAATAGCGCACCAGCTCGCGTTCGCCGAACTCGCGCAAAGACCACAGCGGCTCGTCCGAGCCGTAATAAGCCACGTCCCGAAACGGCTCGCAGGGCAGGCCCAATCTTTCGTAGTTATCCTGGTCGCTGGGCTTGAGCAGCTGGTTGCCCCGATGCAGGTGCATCAGGTCGTCACCCTTGACGTTGAAAATGATCCCCCGAGACAACTCGCCCGGAGCGGCATGAAACAAGCTGTAGAGCAAAAACAGGGCGTAGCTGGTTTTGGTGGCCACGCCCGAAACGCCCGCCACGTTGACGTGCGCTCCCTTGTCCCCATTCAGAAAATCCAGGTTGTAATAGGCCGGCTTGGCGTTGGCCAGAACGCCGGCCGGAATCTTCTCCGCCATGGCGTCAAAGTGCAGGGCCATCTCCCGAGCCCGGCCGTTGGCCAGCTCCACCGGACTCCCCGGCTCGGGCGGAAGAAAGACATCCGGTTCGATACGCGTCACCCGCACGTGGGCCAGGTAGGCTTCGGCCATATCCACCTCGTCCACGATGCCATAAAAGTGAATCCTACCGAAGTTCTCGGTATCGCGGGAAGTGCATACAATGGAGCCGAGAGCCAGCTCCGCCGGCAATTCCACCTCAACATAGAACTCCAGCGGAGAACAAGGCGCAACCGCAGCCACCCACATCGGAATATCGGAGGAGTCTGACACGCCCGGAGATTTTGTGACTCTCGCAAGACCTCCTCGTAAAAACCGTGACGCCGATCCTTCCGGAAGTGGACGGACATCCATTCGCCCGCCCGTGGAGACTCGCTAAGATAAGCCCATCGAGGACGCTCGGAGACTTCTTTAAGAAGTCTCCATCTCCGGTGAAAAAATTCCGGTAACTTGCGGCCTCAAAAACTTCGGAGACTCTAAGGCGACCTCGGGAGCCGTGAGTCTCCACAAGTGAGACGAAAACAAGGGCGAATCCATTTTAGAGTTCGTCTCCGGCTGACCCCGGAGCAGCTCACAAGGCCGTGAGGCCACCCTCGCCACCGG
>LNFM01003031.1_pt1 | contig 34097 bp, 27 predicted proteins | sample 596031 | NCBI WGS metagenome assembly LNFM01 (sample SAMN04254537, study PRJNA301005) | activated carbon metagenome | isolation source: dual media filters at the Ann Arbor, Michigan drinking water treatment plant | place: USA: Ann Arbor
CGCGCGACTGGAACCCCGACATGGCCAACTGGGCGATGTACACGCCCTGGCCCTTCAGCGACCTGTTCCAGGAGCTGGGCGACAAGGTCGAGGTCTTCGACTTCGAGAAGTACAACTTCGTCACGCCCATCATGAAGCCCGACGCGATGGAGCGCGGCGAGCTGCTCGACCGCGTGATGCACAACTACCGCCGCTTCTTCATGAACAAGGCCTTCTTCCAGTACCCGTGGGAGAAGGAGAAGGGCCGCCGCAAGTACCTGATGGGCTGCCTGAAGGCCTTCGCCAAGAGCGGCTTCCAGCGCACCTTCTACGACCTGGGCCGTGTGGGCTACCGCGGGCCGCAGACACGCAAGACGGTGGACTTCGGCTTCGACGCCACGCGCACCTACGTGCGCCCCAGCGCCGAGGAGATGGCCGAGGCCGACGCCGGCTGGGTGACCATGCACGGCCCGAAGATCGAGCACAAGCGCCGCCAGGGTGAGCTGAACGCGGCGCTGGCCTGCGGTGGCGGCACCGAACAGCTGGACGATGCCGAAGCCGATTCCGCCGCCGAAGCGGCGCTGGCGTCGCACTGAGCCTGCAGCCGACCGCCGCACAATGAACGCCACCACGCTGCCCGCCGCCGCTGCCAGCCGCGTGGGCCGCATCGGCCCCAACGCGATCCTCCGCGTGGCCGAGGTGCTGACCGCGCGACTCGGCAGCAGCCGCACCTGGGCGCTGTTCGAGCACGCCGGCCTGGTGCGCTACCTGTGCCAGCCGCCGGGGCAGATGGTGGACGAAGCCGAAGTGCGCCAACTGCACGGCGCGCTGCGCGAAAGACTGGGCGCCGCTGCGGCGCGCGACGTGGCCGCTGCTGCCGGGCGTGCCACCGCCGACTACCTGCTGGGCCACCGCATCCCCCAACCTGTGCAGCGCCTGCTGCGTGTGCTGCCGGCGCCGCTGGCCCCGCGCGTGCTGCTGGCCGCCATCTCGCGCAACGCCTGGACCTTCGCCGGCAGCGGCGAGTTTTCTGCCCGCGCCGGCAGCCCGGTGTGCCTGACGATCCGCCACAACCCGCTGTGCCAGGGCCTGCATACCGACACACCGGCCTGCGACTTCTACGCCGCCACCTTCGAGCGCCTGTTCCAGGTGCTGGTGCACCGCGATGCGAAGGTGCGCGAAGTGGCCTGCGAAGCCTGCGGCGACGACGCCTGCCGCTTCGAGATTCGCTGGTAGCCGGGCCGCTTCCACGCGCCGGCGGCGTCGGGGCGGGCACCTAGAATCGAAGGCTGCGCCCTGCGCTGCCTGCCGCCTCGGTGGGCGTCGCGTGACGCATCCCCCTTCTTCCCGGCCGCCCCGCATGCACCTCTCGCCCCTCACCGCCCTCTCGCCGCTGGACGGCCGTTACGCCGGCAAGCTGGCCGTGCTGCGCCCCGTGCTCTCGGAGTTCGGCCTCATGCACCACCGCGTGCAGGTCGAGGTGGAATGGTTCATCGCCTTGTCCGACGCGGGTTTCGTCGAATTCCCGCCGCTGGGCGAAACCAGCCGCAGCCTGCTGCGCGCCCTGGTGACCGACTTCGACGAGGTCGACGCACAGGCCATCAAGGACATCGAGCGCACGACGAACCACGACGTCAAGGCCGTCGAGATGTGGATCAAGGGCCGCTTCGAAGGTCAGGCCGAGCTGCTGGCCGCGGCCGAGTTCGTGCACTTCGCCTGCACCAGCGAGGACATCAACAACACCAGCCACGCGCTGATGCTCAAGCGCGCGCGTGACAATGCGCTGCTGCCGGCGCTGGACAAGCTGCTGGCGCAGCTGGGCACGATGGCGCACACGCTGGCCGCGCTGCCCATGCTGAGCCGCACGCACGGCCAGACCGCCAGCCCCACCACGGTGGGCAAGGAAGTGGCCAACGTCGCCGCGCGCCTGGCCACCGCGCGCCAGCGCATTGCCGCGGTGCCGCTGCTGGCGAAGATGAACGGCGCGGTGGGCAACTACAACGCGCATGTCGCGGCCTACCCGGCATTCGACTGGGAGGCCTTCAGCCGCCGCGTCGTCGAGGAACGCCTGGGCCTGACGTTCAACGCCTACACGATCCAGATCGAGCCGCACGACAGCATGGCCGAACTCTTCGACGCCGTGGCGCGCGCCAACACCGTGCTCATCGACTGGGCGCGCGATGTCTGGGGTTATGTCTCGCTGGGCTACTTCAAGCAGCGGCTGAAGAAGGGCGAAGTCGGCTCGTCGACCATGCCGCACAAGGTCAACCCCATCGACTTCGAGAACGCCGAAGGCAACTACGGCCTGGCCAACGCGCTGCTCTCGCACATGAGCCACAAGCTGCCCGTCAGCCGCTGGCAGCGCGACCTGACCGACAGCACCGTGCTGCGCAACATGGGCGTGGCGCTGGGTTACGCGCTGCTGGCCCACGACAGCCTGAGCCGCGGCCTGGACAAGCTGGAAGTCAACGAGGCCGCACTCGCCGCCGATCTGGACGCCGCCTGGGAAGTGCTGGCCGAACCCGTGCAGACGGTGATGCGCCGCCACGGCCTGCCCAACCCGTATGACCAGCTCAAGGAGTTCACGCGCGGCCAGCCCATCACGCGTGAGCTGATGCAGGGTTTCATCCGCGGCCTGGCGCTGCCCGAGGACGACAAGGCACGGCTGCTGGCGATGACGCCGGCCAGCTACACCGGCCTGGCCGAACCGCTGGCGCGCCGCTGGAAACCGTGACGGCGCGCCGCACATGAGCACCGACTTCCGCGCCCGGCTCGTCGCCGCGCAGGCCACGAACGGCTCGATGCTCTGCGTCGGCCTCGACCCCGAACCGGCGAAGTTCCCGGGTGCGTGGAAGGACGACCCCGCGCACATCTTCGACTTCTGCTCGGCAATAGTCGACGCCACGAAAGACCTCGTCTGCGCGTTCAAGCCGCAGATCGCCTACTTCGCCGCGCAGCGCGCCGAAGACCAGCTCGAACGGCTGATCGCGTACATCCAGACGGTGGCGCCCGGCGTGCCGGTGATCCTCGACGCCAAGCGCGGCGACATCGGCAGCACCGCCGAGCAGTACGCGCGCGAAGCCTTCGAACGCTACCGCGCCGACGCCGTGACGCTGTCGCCCTTCATGGGCGGCGATTCCATCGAGCCCTACATGAAGTGGACCGGCAAGGGCCTGATCCTGCTGTGCCGCACCAGCAACCCCGGCGGCAGCGATCTGCAGGCGCAGCGCCTGCAGGACGGCGGCCTGCTCTACGAACACATCGCCCGCCTGGCCGCCGGTGAATGGAACCGCGGCGGCCAGATCGGCCTGGTGGTGGGCGCCACCTTTCCGGCGGAAGTCGCCCGCGTGCGTGAACTGGCGCCGACGCTGCCGCTGCTGATCCCGGGCATCGGCGCGCAGGGCGGCGACGCCGAAGCCACCGTGCAAGCCGGCTGGCGGCCACGGGCGCCGATCATCGTCAGCTCGTCGCGCGCCGTGCTGTATGCGAGCAGGGCGGGTGGTGAAGGCTGGGCCGAAGCCGCGCGGCGCGTGGCGGCCGCCACGTGCGCGCAGCTGCAGCTGGCGCGTCCTGCCGCTTGACAGGCCCCGCCATGGCCGCCACCCCTCGCGGCGCGCCGGCTTCTCCGCCACCCGAGGACCACGCGGTGGCCTTGATGAGCCGGGTTTTTCTCGTCGTCAGCGGGCTGACCTCCTTTGCGGGTGTCGGCCTCGTCTTGCTGCTGGCACCCGACCAGGCCCATGCGCGGCCGATCGCGATGGGCTTCGGCACGGTGGCCGTGGTCTCGCTGCTGTGTGCCAGGTTGAGCGGCCGCGCGTTGCGCACGGCGGTGACGGTGCTGTTTTCGGCGCTGGTGTTGCTGGTGGGCGCCAACAGCGTGGTGCAGGGCTGGGGCCTGCGCACACCCGCGATGCCACTGCTGGGGCTGATGGTATGCATGGTCAGCGCCGCCGCCGGCTGGCGTGCCGGGGCGCTGCTGTGCGGACTGGCCTTGGTCATGGTGACGGCGGTGGCCCTGCACGTGCCCACGGTGCCGGGTGGGCCAGGACTGCCGGGCTTGCCGCTGCTGCTGGGCGTCTGCCTCGTCGCGCTGGTCGCGGGGCTGGCCAGCGGCGTGCTGGCCTCGCAGGCACTGATGCGACTGTCGGTGCAGGCCCATGAACGTGAACACCGCTTCCGCCGCCTGCTCGCGCTGGCCGCCGACGCCTACTGGGAAACCGACGCCGACTACCGCGTGCGCGCCGCCGCCGGTGCGAGCGCCAGTGCCAGCGAGGCGCTGCCGCCCATGACGGCCGCCACCGGCCTGGGCTGCGTTTTCTGGGAACTGCCGCAGTTCGGCTGCGATGCCGACACGCTGGACACGATGCGCGCCGACATGGAAGCGCGCCGCCCCTTCCGTGACCTGCCCTTGCGCTGGACCTTCGCCAACGGCCGCAGCCACGACTTCCTGAGCAGCGGCGAGCCGCGCTTCGACGAGCGTGGCGACTTCACCGGCTACTGGGGCGTGGTGCGTGACGTCACCGCGGTCAGGCTCGCGCAGCAGGCGCTGGCAGCCACCGAGACACGCTACCAGGACCTGTTTGCCCACGTACCCTCGCCCCTGGTGCTGCACCGCGACGGGCGGGTGCTCGATGCCAACCCGGCGGCGGTGGCCGCTTTCGGTCATGCCGAACTGGCCGAGATGCTGGGCAGCCCCTTGCTGCAGCACTTCGAGCCGGGCGACTCGCGCGAACGTTCTGCCGCCCGCATGCACCAGCTCCAGCAACAGGCCACCGGCAGCGCGCTGCCGGTGACCGGCTTCCGCCTGAGCATCAAGGGCCGGCCGGTGTCGGTGCGCGCCACCGGCGTACGGGTCGACACCCCCACCGGGCCGGCCGTGCTGTCGATCTTCATCGACGACACCGAGCGCCTGGCGGCCGAAGAGGCATTGCGCCGCTCCGAAGGCCTGCTCTCGCACGTGGTGGCCACCAGCCCCGACGTCATCACGCTCACCGACCTCGAGAGCGGGCGCTACGTGATGGTCAACGCCAGCTTCGAGCGCCTGAGCGGCTGGCGCGCCCACGAGGTGGTGGGGCGCACTTCGCTGGAACTGGGCATCTGGGGCGACCCTGCCGAACGGCAGGCCTTCGTCGCCGAGGTGAAGGCGCGCGGGCTGGCCGCCGACCTGCCGATGCGTTTCGTCGCCCGCGACGGCCACGGCATCCCGCTGCGGGTCTCGGCGGCGCGTTTCGCGATGGACGGCCACGACTTCCTCGTGATGAGCGGCCGCGACATCAGCGCCACGCAGCGCCAGCAGCTGGAACGCGAAGCCATCCTGGCCAACGCCTCGGTGGGCATCGCGGTGACGCAGAACAGGCGCTTTGTGCTGAGCAACCCGCACTTCGATCAACTCTACGGCTGGGCGCCGGGGGAACTGGTGGGCCGCCCGGGTTCGGTGGTCTGGCCCAGCGAAGAGGACTACGCGGCACTGGGCCGCGAGCTGGGCCCCAAGCTGGCAAGCGGCGAGGCCATCGCCGTGCAGCGACTGGCGCGGCGCAAGGATGGCAGCAGCTTCCTGGCCTTCGTGCGCGGCCGCGCCGTCGACCCGCTGCGGCCGGCCGAAGGCGGCACGGTGTGGATCATCGAGGACATCACCGAACGCCACCAGGCGCAGCAGGCGCTGGCCACCGCGCGCGACGCCGCCGAGGCCGCCAACCGTGCCAAGAGCGCCTTCCTGGCCAACACCAGCCACGAGCTGCGCACGCCGCTGAACGGCATGATCGGCCTGGCGCGGATGGCGCTGGACAGACAGACCGACGAGGACCACCGGCGCCGGTACCTTGAGCAGATCGTCGAGAACGCGCAGTCGCTGGCCGGCATCATCTCGGACATCCTCGACCTGTCGAAGATCGAGGCCGGCAAGCTGCAGCTGGAAACCACCACCTTCGATCTCGACACCCTGCTGCAGACGCTTCAGCGCACCTACAGCACGCTGGCCGAGGCGCGCGGGCTGACGCTCACGCTGCAGTGCCCGCCCGCACTGTCCGGCCCGCCACTGGGCATGGCCAGCGGCGATGCCTTGCGGCTGCGCCAGGTGCTCAGCAACTTCCTGTCCAACGCGATCAAGTTCACGTCCGCCGGTGGCGTGGTGATGCGCGCACGCCGCCTGAGCGAGGCGCAAGGCCGCGCCACCGGCGCAGCGGTGCGTTTCGAGGTGCAGGACAGCGGCCCCGGCATCGCCACCGAGGTGCAGGCCAGGCTCTTCGAATCTTTCACCCAGGCCGACCAGAGCACGACACGGGAATTCGGCGGCACGGGCCTGGGCCTGTCGATCTGCCGCGAGCTGGCCGCGCTGATGGGCGGCACGGTGGGCGTGCACAGCGTGCCGGGCCAGGGCAGCACCTTCTGGGCCGAACTGCCACTGCCCGCGGCTGCCGCAGTGCCGGTTGGCGCGCCGCCGGCCGCTGCGGTGTCCAGCTTGCAAGGCGCCCACGTGCTGATGGTCGAGGACAACGCCGTCAACATGCTGATCGCCGTGGCCATGCTCGAACACTGGGGTGTGAGCGTCGTCCAGGCCAGCGACGGCCAGGAGGCGCTGACGGCGGTGCAGGCCGCCGCCGCCGCCGGCCGACCCTTCGATGCCGTGCTGATGGACGTGCAGATGCCGCGCATGAGCGGCTACGAGGCCACACGCGCACTGCGCGCTGCGGGCCAGCGGCTGCCGGTGATCGCGCTCACCGCGGCGGCGCTGGTGAGCGAACGCGAGGAGGCGCTGCGCGCCGGCATGGACGACTTCCTCACCAAGCCCATCGACGCCGAGCGGCTGAAGGCGACACTGGCGTTGTGGTGCGCGCGCCGCGGCGAAGCCGGGTGACCAGCCCGCGCGGATCGGGGCGCGCGGGTCAGATGGCGCGCATCAAACAGCGCTCAGCGCCACCGGCCGCCCGGTGAGGTAGCCCTGCACGAGCTGGAAGCCCATGTCGCGGCAGACCGCGGCCTCGGCCTCGGTCTCTATGCCTTCGGCCAGCGGCACCGAGCCCAGGTCGAGCACCAGGCGCACCAGTTCGCGCACCATGCGCTGGCGGCCTTCGGGCGCGGTGTCGATGCCGTGCAGCAGGCCCATGTCGAACTTGACGAAATGGGGCGGCACCTCGGCCAGTTCACGCAGCCGCGCCTGCCCGGCGCCGAAGTCGTCGTAGGCGAAGGGCACGCCGATCTCTTCCAGCCGTGCCGCCAGGCGGCGCATGGCCTCGACCTCGACCACCGCGGTCTCGTGCACTTCGATGACGATGTTGGGCGCCTCGGGCCGGGCACGCCACTGCGCCAGCCAATCGAAGAGCGCGTCGGTGAAGGTCTCGTCGGGATGGGTGTTGACGAAGAGCCGCGCGCCCTTGAGCCTGGGCGCCACCTGCTCGACGCCGAACTTGCGGAAGGCGCCGCTGAGCTCGGCCTCGCGCCCGAGCATGGCCGCCAGCTGGAACAGGTGCACGGGCGAGCCGGGCAGGTCGGGGTGGGTGCTGCGGCCCAGCAGTTCGTAGGCGAAGAGCCGGCCGCCCTGCGCGCTGACGATGGGTTGCACCATCGCCGAGATGCCCTGGCCGGCCAGCAGCTGCATGAACTCGCGCTCGTGGCGAACGAAGTTGGCCGACAGCCCGCGCCCGGCCGGCGCGATCATCGTGCGTTCGCCGTCGTCGGCGATCACGCTGTCGGGCCCGCCATCGATGCCGAGCCGGAACTCGGCGTTGCCGAAGTGGATGACGTCGTCGCCGGCGAGCGAGCGCGCCGCGCTGATGCGTTCACGGTTGACGAAGGTGCCGTTGGTGCTGCCCAGGTCGGTGACCCGCAGCCTGCCGCCGTCGTCGGCGTCGATGACGGCGTGCATGCGGCTCAGTCCGCGGGCGTCGACGACGAGGTCGTTGGCGGCATCGCGCCCGACGCGGAAGGGCAGCTTGCGGATGACGTGCGCCACGTGGCTGCCGTCGGCAGCGATGCTTTCCAGGTACCAGGCGTCGCTCAAGCTGATTCCCCCACGCGCCTTGCGTCGGCGGCGCGCCGCGCACCGGCCGCCATGACCATGTGCAAGCCAATGTAAACCGAAATCCCGGCCCGTCGCGAGACACAATTCGCGGGGTGAGCACCCCCATCCACCACCGCCCCGAACTCCAGCGCTTCGATGCCGTCGTCGACGGCCACCTGGCGCTGTGCAGCTACCACCGCCACGGCGACACGCTGGTGCTGCCCCACACCGAGGTGCCGCCCGCGCTGCAGGGCCGGGGCGTGGCCGCGGCGCTGGTGGCCGCCACACTCGCCTGGGCGCGGCACGAGGGCCTGCGTGTGCGACCGACGTGCAGCTACGTGGCCACCTTCATGCGCCGCCACCCCGAGACGAAGGATCTGCTGGACGACCGCGCCGCCCAGGTGCGCGCCTTCTGGTTCGGTGAACCGGCGACCACCACGCCGCTGGCCGCCTGGTTCCGCAAGGACGCGGCCTTCGACGCCCGGATCCGCGAGGGTTTCGGCGCGCTCGTCGAGACGGCGCTGGCCGGTGGCCTGCGTGCCTGGGACACCACGCCCGCCGGCACGCTGGCGCGCATCCTCGTGCTGGACCAGTTCACGCGCAACAGCTTCCGCGACAGCGCGCGCGCCTTTGCGGGCGACGCCCTGGCGCTGGCCGCCGCACAAGCGCTGGTGGCCAGCGGCGGCGACCGGGCGCTGACCCCGCTGCAGCGCTGGTTCGCCTACCTGCCCTTCGAGCATGCCGAGGATCTGGCGATGCAACGCCAGTCCATGGCCCTCTTCACCGCGCTGGCCGAGGAGCACCCCGAACTGGCCGACGCGCGCCACTGGGCGCAGAAGCACTTCGAGATCGTCGAGCGCTTCGGCCGCTACCCGCACCGCAACGCGCTGCTGGGGCGTGACTCGACGCCTGAAGAGGCCGCCTTCCTGCTGCAGCCGGGCTCGAGCTTCTAGCTTCGCGGGCCGACGCTCAGAGAACCGCTGGCTGCAGGTAGCGCAGCGTGCCGGCGTCGGCGTCCATCTCCACCGGCAGGCCCACCGGCAGCGTGAACTTCAGCCTGATGTGGCCGAAGAGCGCGCCGCCGTAGACGGGCACGTTCAGCGGCTTGAAGTAGTCGTCGAACACCTCGTCCAGCGTCAGCGTGCCGTAGTTGCCGTCGCCCGGGCCGCAGTTGGTGAAACCGCCCAGCACCACGCCCGCCACGCGGTCCAGCGCGCCACTCAGCTTCAGCGTGCTGAGCATGCGGTCGACGCGGTAGATGTACTCGTTGGTCTCTTCCAGGAACAGGATCGCGCCGTCGAAACGCGGCCAGTAGGCCGAGCCGGCCATCGCCGTCAGCACCGCCAGGTTGCCGCCCACCAGCGGCCCGCTTGCACGGCCGCCGCGCAGCGTGGTGATGCGGCCGGTCTTCGCGACCAGGTTGTCGCCCTTGTCCTGCGTGTTGGCCAGCGTCAGCGCCTGGGCGTCCATCACCGCGCCGCGCAGCCAGCCGACGCTGAACGCGTTCCACTCGCTCACGCCCAGCGGGCAGTGGAAGGTGACCAGGCCGGTCTGCACCTGCACGGCGTTGAGCAGCGCCGTCAGGTCGCTGAAACCGCCCAGGAACTTCGGCGTGCGGCGGATGGCGGCGTAGTCCACCAGCGGCAGCATGCGGCCGCCGCCCGAACCGCCTGTCAGCGCCAGCATGCCGTGTACCGTGGGGTCGGCAAACATGGCGTTGACGTCGGCGGCGCGCTGCGCGTCGGTGCCGGCGAAGTGGCCGTAGCGCGCGCGCAGGTGCGGCGCCTCGCGCACCTGGAAGCCCAGCGCCTGCAGCGACTCGGTGGCGATGGCGTAAGGCGCCCGTTCGTAGACGGCGCCCGAGGGGTTGATGAGCGCGATGGTGTCGCCCGGCTTCAGGCGTGGCGCGCGCAGCAGTGGCAGTGCCGCGGCCTGCGCCACGGCGCCGGCGGGTGCGGCCGCCAGCGCGCTGGCACCGAGCGCGGCCGCGCCGCTGCCGATGAACTGCCGCCGCGTCGTCGTCATGCCAACTCCCTCACCACACGCGGGGCAGTTCGCGCCGCACACGCTCGCGGTCGCCGAAGTCGAAGTGCCACCACTCGGTGGGAATGCCGTGGAAGCCGCCGTGCATCATCGCGTCGTGCAGGCATCCGCGTTCGGCCACCTGTGCCGGGCTCAGCACACCACTGGCCAAGTGCTCGGCGTGCAGCGCGGGGTGCGAGGCGGGTGTCATCTCGTCGAAGCCGCTGCCCATGTCGGCTTCGCGGCCGTGGGGGTCGATCAGCGTCACGTCGACCGCCATGCCGAAGCTGTGGATGGAGCCGCGGTGCGGGTTGGCGAAGTAGTGCTCCATGTCCGTGCCGACCACGTCGTGCCAGATCGCTTCCTGCACACGCTGCGGGCGCAGCGCGTCCAGCACCAGGATGCGCCAGCCCGGGCGCTGCCGGGCCAGCCAGGCCGCGGCGGCTTCCAGGCCTTCGGCGGCTTCGGCGCGCAGCCAGGCGCAGTCCATCGTGCCGTAGAGGTTCAGGCTGGCGAAGTTGTTGGTGCCGGCGTAGCGCAGGTCGTAGGGCACGCCACGCAGGCTGTCCAGGCGGCGGAAGCCCGCGTGGCCCGCGATGTCCTCGACGTTCAGCATCGCCAGCGGACTCACCGGTAGACACCCTCGAAGTCGACGCTGCCGTTGGGCGCCATCACGAAACCCTGCACGTCACGGCGCAGCGGGATGTAGACCGAGGAATGCGCCATCGTGATCCACGGCCTTTCGCGTTTGAAGATGACCTGCGCCTGCTCGAACATCGCCAGGCGCCTGGGCTCGTTGACCTCGCCACGCGCGGCTTCCACCAGCGCATCGAACTCGGCGTTGCAGAACTTGATGCCGCCACGGCTGGCCGCGCAGGTGAGGTTGGGGGTGAGGAACTCGTCGGCGGCGGCCACGTCTGTGCTCCAGCCGCTCATGTAGACGTGGTGTTCGCCGGCGTTGGCGCGTTTCAGGTACTCGCCCCACTCGTAGGTGAGGATGCGCGCCTTGACGCCGATGCGGGCCCAGTCGGCCTGGATCATCTGCGCCATGAGCTGGCCGTTGGGGTTGGTCGGGCGGCTGATGGGCAGCGCCCACAGGTCCACTTCCAGTTCGCCCTTCACCCCTGCGCTGGCCAGCAGGCGCTTCGCACGCTCGGGGTCGTATTCGTTCTTCAGCGCCTTGTTGTAGCCCGGCACGGCCGACGGAAAGGCGCTGACGGCCTGCAGTGCGTCGCCACGCGGGAACAGCACCTTGAAGAGCGCATTGCGGTCGATGGCGATGTCCAGTGCCTCGCGCACTTCGCGCCGGTCCACCGGTGGCTTCTTCAGGTTGAAGGCCAGGTAGCTTATGTTCAGTGCCTGGATCTTCTGCACCACCACCTGCGGGTGGCCGGTGAGTGCGGTGATGTCGACGTCGCGTATCGCCGCGGCGACGTGGCATTCGCCGCGCGACACCTTTTGCACGCGCACGTTGGGCTCGCGGCTGATGGCGTAAACGAGCCTTTCGGTGCGCTGCACGCCGCCCCAGTAGGCCGGGTGGGCCGTCAAACGCAGCACGTCGTCCTTGCGGTAGCTCTTGAAGCGGTAAGGCCCGGTGCCCACGGGCTGGTTGTTGATGGCGCTGGCGCGGCCCTGCGCCAGCAGTTGCGCGGCGTATTCGGCCGAATGGATACCGGCGAAGCTGCTCGCGAAGTAACCGAGGAAGTTGACGTTGGCCTTGTGCAGGCGGAAGCGCACCTCGTGGTCGCCGACGCGGTCGATGCCCGCGATCATCTGCGCCAGCCCCAGGCTCTGCGGATAGACGTAGGTGGCGGGGAAGGCGCGGTTGAAGGGCTGCTGCGGGTCGATCAAGCGCGTGAAGGTGAACATCACGTCGTCGGCGTTGAAGGCGCGTGTCGGCGTGAAGTAGGGCGTGGAGTGGAAGGCCACGCCGCGGCGCAGGGTGAAGCTGAAGGTCTTCGCGTCGGGGCTCACCGTCCAGGCGGTGGCCAGGCGCGGTTCCATCGCCGCCGTGCCGCGCCGGAAGGCCACCAGGCCCTGGAAGATTTGTGACGTGACGTTGCCGGTGCTGCTGCTATCCCACAGCGCGGGGTCGAAGCCCTCGGGGCTGGCGTCGGCGCAGTACACCAGCGGCTTGGCCGCCAGCGCGGCCGGGGCCGAGGCCGACGTCAGCACAGCGCAGGCGGCCAGCAGTCCGAGGGAGCGTGAAAACACGCGGCGGATCATAGCGGCGGGGGTCACATCCGCTCACACGCCCGCGCTTGCAGTCGCGCACATTTGGGACAAACATCCCAAACATGGACATGCCCACCCTGCCCCAGCGCGCCATCGAGAAGGCCGTGATGCGCCTGCTGCGGCCGCTGGTGCGGTTGCTGCTGCGCCACGCCGTGCCCTTCGGCGCCTTCGAGACGCTGGCCAAGCGCGTGTATGTCGAAGCGGCGCTGCACGATTTCGCGCTGCCGGGCAAGAAGCCGTCGATCTCGCGCGTGTCCATCCTCAGCGGGCTGACGCGCAAGGAAGTGCAGCGCCTGCTGGCCGAGCCCGACGACGCGGCCGAGGAACCCGCCGCGCGCCACAACCGCGCCGTGCGCGTGCTCGGCGGCTGGGCACGCGATGCCGACTTCCACGACGCCGGCGGTGCCCCCCGACCGCTGGCGGTCTACGGTGACACCGGCTTCGCGGCGCTGGTGCGACGCCACAGCGGCGACATGCCGGCACGCGCGGTGCTGGACGAGTTGCTGCGCGTCGGTGCCGTGCGCCGGCGCACCGACGGCCTCATCGAGGCCGTCGAACATGGTTACGTGCCGCTGCGCAGCGCCGCTGACAAGCTGCACATGCTGGGCACCGACGTCGCCGACCTCATCACAACCATCGACCACAACCTCGAACACGGTGCGATCGACCCGCGCTTCCAGCGCAAGGTGATGTACCGCGACGTCGACCCCGCGTTGCTGCCGGCCTTCCGCAAGCTCAGCGCCGCGCAGGCGCAGGCCCTGCTCGAGAAGCTCGACCGGTGGCTGGCCGAACACGCCGCCGGACCAGTGATGGCGACGGCCGAGACGCCAGACCATCCGGCCCGGGCCCGTGCCGGCCTGGGCATCTATTACTTCGAGGAACGCTTGCCGTCCTCAAACGCTGAAGGAGCTGAAGAATGAAGATCACGACAAAGGGCCTGCGGGCCGGCTTGGGCAAGACCGGCCTGATGGCTGCGGTGCTGGCGCTGGGCGCCTGCGGCGGCGGCGGGGGCGACGGCGGCATCAGTGGCACGGGCGCGTCCACCGGCACGTTGCGGCTGGCGCTGACCGACGCGCCGGCCTGCGGCTACAGCGAGGTCAACGTCACCGTGCAGAAGGTGCGTGTGCACCAGAACGCCGGCGCGGCCGAGGGTGATACCGGCTGGTCGGAAGTGGTGCTGAACCCAGCCCGCCGAGTCGACCTCAACAAGCTGACCAACGGCGTGCTCGAGGAGCTGGGACAGACCACGCTGCCCACCGGCAGGTACACGCAGCTGCGCCTGGTGCTGGCGGAAAACGGCAGCGCGCCGCCTTACGCCAACTCGGTGGTGCCCTCCGGCAACCCCGAAACCCCGCTGGACACGCCCAGTGCGCTGCAGACCGGACTGAAGCTGAACGTCGACATCACGGTCGAGCCCGACAAGCGCGCCGACTTCGTGATTGACTTCGACGCCTGCAAGTCAGTGGTGAAGCGCGGCAACTCGGGCCAGTACAACCTCAAGCCGGTGCTCACCGCGACGGCGCGACTGTCCGATGCCGGCATGCGCGTCATCGGCTACGTCGTGCCGGCGCTGGCCAACGGCAACACCTCGGTCTCGGTGCAGTTCAACGGCGAACCAGTGAAGGCCACGCCGCCGGACGCCACGGGGCAGTTCGTGCTCTACCCGGTACCGGCGGGCACCTACGACCTGGTGGTCTCGGCGCCCGGCCGGGTCACCGCGGTGATGACGGGCGTGCCCGTGGTCACCACGGCCTACACCTATGTCAACAGCGCGGCCGTGCCCATCGCGCCGGCCGCCGCCGCCTCGGCACCGCAGGCCGTCACCGGCACGGTGACGCCGGCCACGGCGACCGTGCGCGCGACGCAGATGCTGACCGGCGGGCCGAAGGTGGAAGTGGCCTGGGCGCCGGTGGACGCACTGAACGGCAGCTTCGCTTTCTCGCTGCCGATGGAGGCCGCCGTGAAGGCCGCCTACGCGCCGAGCCCGGCGACACTGAACTTCGTCGCCGACGCCGGTACGCCCGGGCTGTACACCATCGAGGCCACCTCGGCCGGCGTGACCAAGCCCTTCCCCATCGACACCCGGGCCGTGGTGCCGCCGCTGGTCATCAGCTTCCCCTGAGCGACCTTCAGCCCGCCGGCGGATTGAAGCGCCGGTCGGGCTTGCCCGCGGCCTGGAACATCGGCTGCACGCGCGGCAGCTTGGCCTGGATGTCGCGGATGCGCGTTTCGCCCGCAGGGTGGGTGGACAACCACTGCGGCGGTGCCTTGCCGGCCGTGGCCGCGCCCATCTTCTGCCACAACGTGACGCCAGCACCGGGGTTGTAGCCGGCGCGTGCGGCCAGCAGCATGCCCAGTGCGTCGGCCTCGGACTCGTCTTCGCGGCCGAACTTCAGGCTCAGCAGCTGCGTTGCGCCCACCGCAGCCAGATCGCCCAGGTTGCCCAGGCCGAACAACGCTGCGGCGCCGCGCAGGAACAGCTCGGTGCCGCCGCTCTTGGCCATGCGCTCGCGGGCATGCTCCAGCAGCGCATGCGCGACCTCGTGGCCCATGATCATCGCCACCTCGTCGTCGTTCAGCTGCAACTGCTGCAGGATGCCGGTGAAGAAGGCGATCTTGCCGCCGGGCATGCAGAAGGCGTTGATCTGCTTGCTGTCGAGCAGGTTGACCTCCCAGCGCCACTGGGCTGCCCTTTGGTTGCACTCGGCTGTGTAGGGCACGATGCGCTGCGCGATGTAGCGCAGGCGCTGCATCTGCGGGTGCGTGCCAGGCACCAGCGCCCCCTGGCCCTGGGCCTGACGCAGCATCTGCACGTACTGCTGCTGCGCGTTGCCCTCGACCTGCCCGGCCGGCACCAGGCCCGCGGCACGGGAGCGGCGGCACTCGGGGATCTCGGCCTGCGCCACCGCGACGGGCGCCAGCGCGCCGGCGGCCAACAGCGCCGTGAAGCGGCGTCGGCCGTGCAGGGTGCAAGCGCAGCCGTAGGTGGCGGTGGGGTGCGGGGTGTCGTCTGGCATGGTATGGATTGTGGGCAATGCGGGCGTAGACCACCGCCGGCGGTCAAGGGTTCCGCCCGTGGCGCCAGGCGGGTCTCCGTCGTTCTCAGTCGTCGCTGCGGCCGAGTGTGGCCGGGTCGACGTCCAGCGCCTGTACGCTGGCGCGCAGCCACCACAGCATTACCAGCGCCGGCAGCGCCAGCACGGTGCTGACGATGAAGAAGCTGGGCCAGCCTATGCTTTCGGCCAGCACGCCGGCCAGCGGTCCCACCCACACCCGGCCCACCGACGCGAAGGCCGAGAGCAGCGCAAACTGCGTGGCGGTGTAGCGCTGGTTGCACAGGCTCATCAGGAAGGCGACGAAAGCCGCCGTGCCCATACCGCCCGACAGGTTCTCGAAGGCCACCACCGCCAGCAGCCCGCCGTCCACCGGTGTCGGCGCGGCCAACTTGACGAAACCCCAGTCGAAGGCCGGCAGCACGGCGCCGGGCAGCACGCCCTTGCCTTCCGGCCCCAGTGTGGCCAGCCACCAGAAGCCCAGGTTGCTGGCGAGTTGCAGCACACCGAAGAGCAGCAGCGAACGCCACAGCCCCAGCTTCAGCATCAGCGCGCCACCCAGCAGCGCGCCGCCGATGGTCAGCCACAGGCCGATCACCTTGTTCACCACGCCCACCTCGGCGGGGCTGTAGGCCATGCTCTTCAGCAGGAAGGGCGTGAGCAGCGAGCCGGCAAACGCATCCCCCAGCTTGTAGAGCACGATGAAGAGCAGGAAGGCGCCCGCGCCGGCGGTGCTGAAGTAGCTGCGCAGCCCGCCCAGCAGGGTCTCGAAGCGCGCCTGTTTCGCGGCCCACGCGGCCAGCGGCAGGGTGAAGGCCACGCCCAGCAGCAGCGCCACCAGGTCGACCCAGCGCTGCTGCAGCACCGCCGGCAGGCTGCCGGCCGCCAGCCACGAACCCACCAACGCCTTGGCCACGGCGCCACCGTAGCGGTCGCTGAGGAAGGCACCCAGCACCACCGCCAGCACCACGGCGGCAAAGCCGCGCAGGTCGTTGCCCGCGGGAGGTGGCGGCGTGGTGCGCGCGGGCAGCCGGGGCAGCAGCAGAGCCGAGAGCACGGCCGCGCCCACCAGCAGCGCGGCCATCAGCCGGTAGACCTGCGGCCAGGTCCAGCCGCCGCCTTGCGCCGGGTCGGTCCAGATCAGCGCGATGCCGCCCGAAAGGATCATCGCCAGCCGGTAGCCCATGACGTTGAGCGACGCGCCCAGCCCGCGTTCCGGCGCCGGCAGCAGTTCGGTGCGGTAGGCGTCGATGACGACGTCCTGCGTCGCCGAGAGGAAGGCCAGCAACACCGCCAACAGCGCAAAGGCGCGCAGCTCGTCGCGCGGCGAGGTGGCGGCCAGCAGCATCAGCACGCCGGCCAGCGCCAGCTGCGTCAGCACCAGCCAGCCGCGGCGGCGGCCCATGAAGGCGAAGCCGGGCAGCTCGAAACGGTCGAGCAGCGGCGCCCACAGGAACTTGAAGGTGTAGGGCACGCCCACCAGGCTGAGAAAGCCGATCGTGGCCAGGCTCAGGCCTTCGACGGTCAGCCAGGCCTGCAGCGCCTGCCCGGTGAGCGCCAGCGGCAGCCCCGAGGCGAAGCCGAGCAGGCTGACGATGAGCAGGCGGTGCAGTGCGGCGAGGCGGTGGTTCAGGGGCATGGGACGCGAGCATAGGCGGCCCGCCGCCCCCGCCCGCCGGTTGCATGCCGTAGCCACCCGTCACCAACGGATGCACGGCAGCGAACAGACGGCCGCCGGGCGATGCTTAGCATCCGCATCGATACCCTTCCCTCCACACTGCAGGAGCCTTGCATGCGCCTTCTTCGCCGTTTCACCGCCACCGTCGTGAGCGCCTCGCTCGTCTTCAGCGGCATGGCCTACGCTGCGCCGTCGGCGCTGATCGGCACCGAGCAGGTGGCCGCTTCGGTGGCCCCCGCCGCAACGTCCGACAGCCGCGCCCGCCTGCTGGGCGCGCTGGAACGCGCCGACCTCGCGGCCGCGCTGCAGGCGCGTGGCGTCTCGGTGAGCGACGTGCGTTCACGTGTCGACGCGCTGACCGACGCCGAAGCCGCGCAGCTGATGGCGCAGATCGACCAGGCGCCGGCCGGGGCCGACATCGTCGGCGTGCTGTTCACGGTCTTCATCATCCTGCTCGTCACCGACATCCTGGGCCTGACCAAGGTCTTCCCCTTCACCCGCGCGGTGCGTTGACCTCGGGTTGCGGCTTGCAGCGCCGCAGCGCCGCGCTGCTGCTGGCCGCTGCGGTGGCCCTGCCCGGCTGCGCGTTGCTGGCCGACCCGCCGCAGACCGCTGCCCTGCGCGCGGCCGTGCCGGCCGGCCTGCCGCTGCGTGTCGAGCGCGACCGGGTGCCCTTCTTTCCCCAGACGCCGCTGCATTGCGGCCCGGCGGCGCTGGCCACGGCGCTGGCCGACGTCGGCCTGCCGGCCGACCTGACGGCGATCTCGGATGCCGTCTTCCTGCCCGCGCGCGAAGGCAGTCTGCAGCTCGAAATGCTCGGCGGTGCACGCCGCCAGGGTGCGGTGGCCACACGCCTGCCGGGCGAATTGACGGCGCTGCTGCGCGAGGTGGCCGCCGGCCACGCCGTGGTCGTGCTGCAGAACCTGGGCCTGGATGTGGCGCCACGCTGGCACTACGCCGTGCTCGTGGGCTACGACCTGCCCGCGGGCGAGCTCATCCTGCGCAGCGGCACCGAACGCCGCGCCATCCTGTCGCTGCGCACCTTCGAGTTCACCTGGGCGCGCGGCGGCCGCTGGGCCATCGTGGTGCTGCCGCCGGGGCAGTTGCCGTCCGGTGCGCTGGAGGCCGATGCCGTCGACGCTGCACTGGGCTTCGGCCGCGTGGGCACGCCGGCCGACGCAGCGCGCGCCTGGGCCACCGTTCACCGGCGCTGGCCCGCCAACCTGGTGGCCGCGATGGGCCTGGGCAACGCCCTGCACGCTACCGGCGATCTCGCCGGTGCGGCCCGCGCCTTCGAAGCGGCCGCCCGGCAGCACGACAGCGCCGCCGCCTGGAACAACCTGGCCAGCACCCGCGACAGCCTGGGCGACCGCGCCGCGGCCCGCGCTGCCGCCGCACGCGCCGTCGACCGTGCACGCGCGGCCGAGCCGCAGTGGCTGGAACGTGCGCTGCAGACGCAGCGCGAGATCGAGACGGCGACGCGCTGACCCGTCCCGTTCCACGTCATCGACGCCGGGCGCTTGAAACGGCCACGGCACCCACCACATGCAGCCCATGAACGATACGAAGCTGCTGCTGCCCTGCCCACATTGCGGCGCCACCAACCGCCTGCCGGCGGTCCGAATCGACGAAGCCCCCGACTGCGGCAAGTGCGGCCAGCCGCTGCTGGCAGGCCAGCCGCTGGACCTGGACGACGGCAGCTTCGACGGCGTGGTGGCCGCGACGAAGCTGCCTGTGGTGGTCGACTTCTGGGCCGCCTGGTGCGGCCCCTGCCAGATGATGGCGCCGGCCTTCAAGCAGGCGGCGACGCAGTTGCAGGGGCGTGCGCTGCTGGTGAAGGTGAACAGCGACGACAGCCCTCGCCTGAGCCAGCGTTACGGCATCCGCAGCATCCCCACGCTGCTGCGACTGCAGGGTGGGCGCGAGACGGCGCGCCAGTCGGGCGCGGTGCCGGCTTCGGCCATCGTCGCGCTCGCGACGGGCTGAAGGCCGGCGACCCGGCGCGCCGACTTCAGCTCGGCATGCTGCGCGCGGCGCACCGGGCGCCTGCAACTGCCGCTACACCGCATCGAGCGGCGCGGCCTGCAACATCAAGAGAGGCGGGTCGAGCGGGGCGGTCATGGGGAACTCGGTGCGGGGGTGCGGCGCTGGGCCACGCCTTGCCGCCAGCTTCCAGGCTTCGCGCCGGCCAGCGCTTGCGCCACGCCACGCCGCGCCCGTGGGCCCCGCCGCGAAGCGTGCACATGCCGCGATCACCCCTGCCGTGCCGCTTTCAGCGCGTCGTATGCACCCGCAGCAGCGCCGCGCCGAAGGCGTCGGAACAGGGCACTGCGCCCGGCTGGCCACAGCCTGCCACCGGCGTGCCGTTGCCCAGCACCTCCTGCAGCCGCGCGCGACCGCTGGTGTCGAGCAGGGTCTTGGTGAAGGGGCCCGACCGTTCCTGCAACAGGTTGCCCAGATCGCGCGGGGCGTCGGTGACCATCACCAGCAGCGTCTCGGGGCCGGGCGGGCCGGCGGCGACGATCTCCCAGCCGCCGGCGCCCGGCAGGGCGACACGCTGGCCGGCGCGCACGCGGTTGTCGGTGGCCAGTGCGTTCGGGTAGAGCAGCACCAGGCTCTGGCCGTCGGAGCCGGCCATGGCGACATAGAGGTAGCCGTCGCGCTGCGGCGTGACATCGATGTCCAGCGTGTCACGCCCGATCTTCATCAGCGGCTGGCGCACGGTGGCCACGACGCGGCGCGTGCCGTCGCGCTGATCATGCACCTCGCCCAGGATCTCGGCCGGCGTGGCGCGGCGCGGCGCGGCCGCGGGGATGGGCGCCGGCGGGGTGGCCAGTCCGGGCGGCGTGAGCGCGGCCACCGCGGCGGCCACGGCCGGTGACATCGGCGCAGCGGCAGCCTGGGCTGTGGTGATGGCCGGCGCCGTGAGGGCAGCCCCCATCCATGCGGGAACGAAGCTGGCATTGCCCGCCACCGTCATCTGCTGGCCCAGGATGCCGGGCTGCCCGGCCAGCGCGGCGTTGATCCTGGCCTGCGCGCAACGCGTCACCTCCTCGGCGGTGATGGCGCCGCTGCCGTCCAGGTCCTGCGCCTGGCCGAGCAGGCAGTCGCGCCAGGCGGCGGTGGCGAAACCGCCGACGGTGCTGCTGTCGAAGCTGACCTCGTCGGGCCGGCTGGCCGCGATGTGCACCACGTTCTGCGGTACCGCCCGTGACTGCTGCATCACCAGCGCCAGGCTGCGCGTGCGGAAATTGCTGGGCTGGGCGCACACCTCGGGCGCGCCCACGCGGGTGAACTTGGGCGTGATCTGCTCGCCCTTCAGCGCGTAGCTGCGCGTGCGGAAGGGCGCACCGGCAATGCCGCCCGAGAAGCAGGCGTCGTAGAACACCAGCATCTTGTCGGCGCGCTGCACCAGTGGCGCCAGTCGCTGGCCGAGTTCGACATTGCTCAGCACCTGGCCGTCGGTGGCCATGAGGCCCTCGGTGCAGCCGTCGGCCTTGATGCGTTCGTCGTACCAGCGGGTGCCGTGGCCCGAGTAGTAGACGAAGACGCGATCGCCGGCCCTGACGCGGCCGTCCAGTGCCGTGATCTCGGCGCGGATGCGGTCGGCGGTGGCCTCGTGGTCGCGCAGCACCGTGATGTTGGCCGGCGGGATGGCCATCGCCGCAGCCATGCGGCGCGCGCTGGCCAGGTCATGCACGGTGCCCTTCAGGCGCGGGATCTCGGGGTCGCTGTACTCACCGATGCCGATGACCAGCGCATGGCGCGTGTTGCGTTCGACCGCTGGCGCCGGTTCGGCGGCGCCGGCCAGGCCTGCTGCGGCCAGCAGCGTGGCCAGCAGGGCCACGCGGCGCAGGCCTTGCGCGCTCATTCCAGCGTCACCACGCGCACGCGGCGGTTGGCGGCCGCGCTGGGGTCGCCGGCGTCGGCCAGCTGGCTGGCGCCCTTGCCCACGGCACGCAGCCGCGCCGGATGCACACCCAGCGACACCAGGTAGAGCCGCACCTCGTCGGCGCGTTCCTGCGACAGGCGCTGGTTCTGCGCGGCGCCGCCGCGCGGGTCGGCGTGGCCTTCGATCAGGAAACGGCTGCCCTTGAGCTCGGGCGACTGCATGGCCGCCACCAGGCTGCCCAGCACGGCACCGCTTTCCGGCCGCACACGGGCCGAGTTGCGCTCGAACTGGATGGCCAGCGCCAAGCTCGGGGGCGGCCCGGGCGGGACGGCGGGTACGGCAGGCGGTGCCGCGGGGCTTGCCGTGGCCGGCGCCGCGGGTGCAGTGGCCAGCACGCCCGCGGGTGAAGCCGCCGCGGACGCCGCCGACGCCACCAGAGATACCGGAGACACCGGGGACAGCGGCGACACAGGCGCGGCCGCCCCTTCGGCCTTTTGACGCACCACCAGGTTGCGCATGCTGCGCGTGGCGCTGGGCATCAGGGCCTCGATCATGGCCTCGATGTCGGTTTCGGCCGCCTGCGGCGGAGGTGCCTGGGCTCCCGGTGGCGCCGCCTCGGCGCCGGCGAGCAGCAACGTCAGGGCCAGGATCAGGGCGGGCTTTGCGTTGGCGCGCATGGTCTTCACCTCGGGTGCAATCGACGGGCCCGCCGCATCAGCGGCCGCGGGGTTCGTGGTGGATCAGGGCTTCCATCGCGTCACCTCGCCGGGCGGGTATGCGGTGCCGCCGGCGCAGACCCTCTTGGCGTCGAGCCGGGGCAGGTCGACGCACGAACGCGGCGACGTGCAGCCAGGTGCGGCGGCCCGCACCTCGGCGCTCACGAAGCCGCCCCCACGCGCAGCCGCAGCTCCTGCTCGGCGGTATTGCCTTGGTCGTCGGCCACCTGCAGGATGAGCCGGTGCTGGCCCGCCGGCACCCGCGCCTGGTCGACGACCACGCCTTGCTCGGTGACGGTGGCGTGCTTCTTCAGGCGGTCGGTGAGATCGATCTTGAGCAGGCCGTAGAGCACGCGGAAGGTCGACGGCACGATGCGCGTGCCAGGTGCGGGCTTGAACGCCGCCTCGATGCGTACCGGCGCGTTCACCGTGTTACCGCTCACTGTCGGCGTGACCACCTCGATGGCCGGCTGACCAGGCTTGACCGCAGGCAGGCCGCGCGTGCGCACCTCGCGCGGCGCCGCGGCCACGGCCTGGACTTCGAGCCGCGCCTCCTCGGCGGTGATGAGCTCGAACCCCTCGGCGCGGGTGGCGGCCGACGCGGTCAGCAGGGCCAGGCAAAGCAGCGTGGTTCGCAGCGCGGTGTTCATCGGCGGGTCCTTGGTTCGTTGTCGTTCGTCGCGGCGCATTTTCTGCCCACCACGGCACTACGGCATCGGCAGATTCATTGAATCCGACCGCGCCGCCGGCGCCCATGATCCCGTGGGATACCTCGCGCGGCCGGCGCCGCGACTAAACCGGTGCGTGGCGTCTGAGCGTGGCCACCAGCAGCGCCAGCGGCACCGGTTTGCCGAGCACGGTGCAGCGCTTGGGCATGGGCACGGTGCCCATCGCGGCAATGCGACCGGTGACGATGACGGCCGGCACCTGCAGCTCCCACTCGGCACGAAGTTCCTCCAGCGCCGACAGCCCGTCGGGCTGGCCGGGGCCGAGGTCGAGGTCGAAGACCAGCGCATCGGGGAAACGCGGCTCGCGGTCCAGCGCCAGTTTCAGCTGGGCCAGCGTGGGTGCGTCGACGATGGTCGCACCCACGCCTTCCAGCGCCGCACGCAGCGCCGCGCGCGGCGCCGTCTCGTCTTCCAGCAGCGCCAGCAGCCAGCCGTCCAGTCGCGCCGGGTCGTCACGGCGCGCGCCCGCCGCGGCCGGCGCGGGCGGCGGGCCAGCGCTGCGCAGCGTGGCCGGTACCAGCACACGGAAGCGGGTGCCGCGGCCGACGGTCGACCGCAGTGGTGCCAGCTGCAAGCCGAGCTGCGCCACCAGGCCGCGCACGATGGCCAGGCCGAGCCCGCGCCCGCCGCGCGACGCCCCGCTGGCAGCATCGGCCAGCTGCACGTAGGGCTCGAAGATGGCTTCGCGCTTGTCGGCCGGGATGCCACGTCCGTTGTCCACCACGTCGATGGCCAGGCCGGCCCCGCCGTCGCGCGCGGTGTGCGGGCGCACGGCCAGCACCACACGTGCGCGCTGACCGGGCCGCGCGCCCAGGCTGTAGCGCGCGGCATTGCCCGCCAGGTTCTGCACCAGGCGGGCCAGCTGCGTGCGGTCGATATGCAGCCATTGCCGGCGGCCGTGCACGGAGACGGCCAGGGCCTCGCGCGGGTGCGTCGCCTGCAGCGTGGCGGCGACACCGTCGAGCACGTCGCGCACGTCCACCAGCTCGGGGTGCGACTGCAGCGCGCCCTGCTCGATGGCGCTGATCTCGCTGAACTGGTCGAGCATGGCCACGGCGTCGTCGGCAGCGCGCATCTGCTGGCGCAGCAGGTCCTGGCGGCGCTGCGGGGCCTGCGTGTCGACCGGGTCGGGCCGGGCCTGCAGGGCTTCGGCAAACAGGCGCACGGCCTGCAGCGGCTGGCGCAGGTCATGGCTGATGCTGGCCAGCAGCCTCGTGCGTGCGCCTTGGAGTGCGGTGAGCTGCTCGCCGCGCTGGTCCAGGCTCCTGATGAGTGAATCGCGCTCGGCCAGTGCGCTGAACAGGCGCCGGTCGTTGGCACGGATGTGCATGTGGTCTATCCACACGAACATCAGGCACAGCACGGCGGCGGCCAGCCACAGCGTGGGGTACGCGGACATGGCGGCGTCCCAGCCGGCCACGGCCCCTGCGGTGGCCAGCAGCAGCATCAGGCCGCCTTCGCGCCGCGCATGCCAGCCCAGGCTGGCGACACCCACCAGCAGCAGCATCGCGGACGACGCCGCCGGCCCTCCCGCGGCAACATGCGCGGAGCCCAGCGCCAGCCCGCACAGCAGCGCACCGCCCTGCGTCTGCACCAGAGACGACGCCCGCGCCCGCGCCAGCGCCACCAGCAGCGCGGCGCACAGCAGCGCCCAGGCCCATACCAGCTGCGCGGCCCCGAGCGTCGGCGAGTTGCTCAACCGGCGCATCGTCTCCAGCGCTGCCAGGTCGTAGGGCAGCAGCCACTCGACCCAGCTCTGCGCCGCCAGCGCCACCACCCCCAGACCGACGAGCGACAACCCCAGCCGCCGCCGGCGCCGCGGCAGCTGCTCGCTGATGGTGGCGGCGTCGCCCTCGTCGGTGCGCATGTCAGTGGTCCAATGCACTCGGCGCGACCGGCGGACCCTGTCGCGCGCAACAGAACTCAAGCTTCCCGCCGCGGAACCGGCTTCGCCGGGCCGCTGGCGGACGGCCCCCCCGGGGGGTAGCGAGCGCAAGCGAGCTTGGGGGCATCATTTCCGCATCGACGGCACGCGGTAGCCGCGCTGGCTCAGCAGCACCAGCAGCTTGGTGCGGTTCGGTGCCCCCAGGGCCTGCAGCGTGGCGGTGACGTGCTTCTTGACCACCACCTCGGAACGGTCGAGCAGGCGCGCGATCTCCTTGTTGCGCAGCCCCTGCACCACGTAACCCAGCACCTCGATCTGGCGCTCGGTGAGGCCCAGCGCCGACAGTTCGGCCAGCTCGCGCCCGCCGCTGCCGTCGGCGCCCAGCGAGGGCACGGCGGCCATGCCGCCCGACACCGACTGCGGCAGGTGGATGCGGTGGTCGATGAGCACCCGCGTCAGCGCGTCCTTCAGCTCGGCCGGCGCGGCGGCCTTGCTGATGAAACCCATGGCGCCGCCGTCCAGCGCCGCCAGCACGGTGTCGCGGTCGTCCTGGGCGCTGAGGATGACGACGGGCACGTACGGGAATTCTTCACGCAGCCGGTGCAGGCCGGCCAGGCCGTGGACGTCGGAAAGCGTCAGGTCGAGTAACACGAGGTCAAAACGCCCCAGGGTTTGCAACGCCTGAACGGTCTCGGCCAGTGAACTGGCGAGTTGCACGCGCAGTTGCGGCAGCACTTCGGCGATCAGCAACTGCAGGCCGTGGCGCACGAGGCCGTGATCGTCGGCAAGAAGTATCGAACCGGCAGGATTCATGGGCGTGTTCATGGGGGTGGGCGAGCGGCGATGGTGTAGGCGGCGTCGGTCTGCGGGCACGGTACCAAGGTATCACGCCGAAACGGCGTGGTGATGCGGGCGCCGTATACCTTGGTGTCCTGTTCAGAATTCGCTGCAACGGGCGAAATCCACCCCAAGCCGAGCCCCGCCCGGCGCTCCACAGTCCCCACCGGAGTTCCTCATGAGCCGCACCACCGTCCAGTTCGTCGCCGCCGCCGCCTTCGCCTCGGCGCTCTTCCTCGGCGGCGCCGGCGCCGCCTGCGCCCAGACGCCTGACGAGGTGAAGGCCGACTTCGCCCGCGCGGTCTACCAGAGCTCGGCGGCCAAGGTGCACAACGAACGCCCACAGCCGCTGCTGCGCGCCGTGGTGGTGCTGCGCGTCAAGCTCGACGAACAGAACCAGTGGAAGGCCGAGGTCTTCCGCGACAACCCCGAGCAGCCCGAGATGACCCGCGCCGCGCTGGAATCGGTGGCCAAGTTGCCGGCGCCCACCGCGCTGTCGCCGCGTGCTGCCGAGATCCTGCGTAACGAAGGCCTCATCGAAGCCTGGCTGTTCCAGAACGACGGCCGCTTTGCGCTGAAGACGCTGGCCAAGCCGCAGCGCGGAGCCTGAGCAGTATCAACGGCTCCGTCTGCGCTGGCCCCGCCTCCCCCAAAGGCACGGCAGCCGCAGCGGCCCCCTCGGCGTAGCATCGCAGTTGTAACGCGGGGTTGCACACCCCTCACCTTGAAGGACTGCCATGACACACGTTCGCAATCTCGCCTTGTTGGCCATCGCCGCGGTTTTCGCCGCCGGCAGCGCGCAAGCGCAAGAGAAGGTGTTGCGCGAGGGCCAGGTCACCCAGGAAGCGCTGATCGACGCACTGGCCCCGGCCCAGGCCGCGTCGGCAGCCGACGACGGCGGCGCGGGCGGCGTGCGCACCCGCAGCTTCCGCCCGGCGGCACGCCCGGCGGGCGCGGTCGCCGGCACCGCCGCCGCTTCGGCGCGGCCGGCGCGCGCCTCGATCCTGGTGACCTTCGTCACCAACTCGGCCGACCTGACCACCGGCGCCAAGAGCGCGCTGGACGTGCTCGCCGCGGCGATGAAGAGCGACAAGCTGGCGAGCGTCAAGTTCGTCATCGAAGGCCACGCCGACCCGCGTGGCGGCGACGAGCTGAACCTGCGCCTGAGCCAGGCGCGCGCCGACAGCGTGCTGGCCTACCTGACCGGCACCCACGGCCTGTCGGCCGAGCGCGTGAAGGCGGTGGGCAAGGGCTCCAGCGCGCTGATGAATCCCGGCGAGCCGGCCGCGCCCGAGAACCGGCGCGTGACCATCGTCGCGCAGCCCGGCTGAGCACGGGCACGACGGAGCGCCCTGCGCGCTGCCGACCCAAAAACGCACGCCGCGGCGTGCGTTTTCACTTGTGCGCCGACGTCACCCCACCTGTACCCAGCGGTACCAGTCGCTGTTGAAGGGGTGGCGCAAGGGTCCCTGAACGCGCGGCCGGAAGAGCTCGACGTTCATCGGGTGGTAGTGCGCGATGTAGGGCACGTAGGCCAGCATCAGCCGGTTGGCGCGTTGCATCAGGGCCAGGCGCTCGGGGCCGTCGGGCAGCACACGCTGGCGCTCGTAGAGGCGGTCGAAGGCCGGCAGCTTGAAGCGCGCATCGTTGCTCTGGTCGGCGTTCGGCCCGTAGGCCAGGCCGAGGATGAAGTCGCCGTCGTTGGCGCTGCTCCACGTGAAGCCCCACATCATGATCTGGCCGGCCAGCGAACGGCGGATGAGCTCGCCGAAGGGCGCGAACTCGAACTGCACGCGCAGCCCCACGGCCGTCAGACGCTTCAGCCAGAGTTCGCTGGACGCGCGTGAACGCTGGTCGGCGCGGAAGGCGATGCGCAGCAGCAGCGGCTGGCCGTCGGGCTGCTCGCGCCAGCCGTCGCCGTTGCGGTCGACGTAGCCGTAGAGGTCCAGCAGCGCCTTGGCGCGCGCCGGGCTGGGCGCCGTCATCTCCGAGCGCAGCGTGGCGTCGTAGCCGTAGCAGCCGGGCGGCATCATGCTTTGTGCGGGCTCGCCCTGGCCGTGCAGCACCAGGCGCAGTTCCTCGGCGCTGTCGAAGGCCAGCATGACGGCGCGGCGCAGCGCCACGCGCTCGGGCGTGTAGCCGCCGATCAGCGGGTCTTCGCAATTGATGAAGGTGTGCGCGATGCCGTTGACGTTGCGCTCGGCGCGAATGCCCTGGCGCTGCAGGAAGGGCGCCACGCGGCCGCCGGGCATCGCCAGCTGGCCCAGGTCGGCCGGCATCGTCATCACGTCGTGCTCGTCGCCTAGGAAGGCCAGCCAGCGGGGTTGCGACTCGTCGATGATGTCGATCTCCACGCGGTCGACGCGCGGCGCGCGCGCGCCGGCCAGCGCGTCGGCGTGATGCTGCAGTTCGGGCGCCGCACCCACGGTGCTGAAGATCTGCTCTCGGAAGCGCGGGTTGCGTTCGAGCACGATGCGCGAGGCGCGCCGCCACTGCGCCAGCCGGAAGGGGCCAGTGCCGACGGGGTGGGCGTTGGGGTCGTCGGCGTAGGCCTCGATCACCTCGCGTGCCACCGCGCCGCAGGTCCAGGCCGCCAGCTGGTGGGCAAAGCGCGGCGAGGGCTCGGCGAGCACGATCTCGAAGCGGTAGCGGTCCAGCGCGCGCAGCCCGGGCACCTCGACGTCGTAGGGGAAGGGTGTCTTGGCCTTCAGCACCTGCCGGCGCAGTTCGCTCAGGCCCAGGATCTTCTCATTCTCGAAGGCGTAGAGGTGCTCGGTGCGGATCGCCGGGTCGTAGTAGCGCTTGAGCGTGTAGACGTAGTCGGCCGCCACCAGCTCGCGCGGCCGGCCCTGGAACACGGGGTCATCGGCGAACAGGATGCCGGGCTTGAGCGTGACGACGAAGCGCCTGAAGTCGGCCGAGACCTCGGGCAGCGCCGCGGCCGTCAGCGGCACCAGCACGGCCGGCCGCGCCAGTGGGTCGTAGGTCAGCGGCGGCTCGAAGATGTGGGCGATGACGCGGATGGACGACTGGTCGCCCACGCGTGGCGGGTCGAAACCGGTCTCGGCGAAGTTGAAGGCCAGGCGCAGGGTCTTGTGCGCCAGCGCAGGCGCCGGACTTGCGGGCTGTGCCGCCGCCGCGTGCAGGGTCGTCAGCCCGGCGCCGCCGGCCAGCAGGGTGCGCCGCCTCACGCCGCCATGCCCGCCTGCCCGGGGTCCATGTCCACCAGATGCCACCAGCCGTTCCAGAACGCCGGGCGACGGTAGCCGTCGAGGCCCGCCACCATCAGGTCGGCCACGTAGCGGTGGCAGTGCAGCTTGTAGGGCGCGTAGGCAATGGCCAGGCGCTTGGCCTGGTCGAACAGCGCCAGGCGCTCGGGCCCGTCGGGCAGGCGCGTCATGCGTTCGTGGATGGCGTCGAAGGCCGGCAGCTTGAAGCGCGCCAGGTTCTGCAGCCCGGCCTGCGGGCCGTAATACCGCGTCAGCATGCCCTGGCCGTCGCCGCCGCTGGCGGCCGACGCCACGCCCCAGATTTGCAGCTTGCCGGCGCGCGCGGCCTTCAGGTTTTCGGGCCACTTGGCGGGCTTGAAGACGATCCTGATGCCGATGGCGTTCATGTTGCGCTGCCACAGCTCGTTGAGCTGGCGGCTCAGCTGATCGGGCTGCGTGGCCGATTCCAGCACCAGCGGCTGGCCGTTCGGCTGTTCGCGCCAGCCGTCGCCGTCGCGGTCGACGTAACCGTACAGGTCGAGCAGCGCCTTGGCCTTGGCCGGGTCGTGGTCGCTGTTCTCGCTCTTGAAGGCGGGGTCGTAGCCGCTCAGGTGCGGCATCACCGGGCTTTGCGCCGGGATGGCCATGCCGCGGCGCACGAGGCGGATCTCGCGGTCGAGGTCGACGGCCAGGTTCAGCGCCCGGCGCAACGCCACGCGCTCGGGCGTGTAGCCGCCGATCACCGGGTCCTCCATGTTGTAGTAGGTCATCACCACGTCGGACACCAGCACACGCTTGCCCCGGATGCCCTGTTTCGCCAGGTGGGGCGCCACCATGCCGCCGGGCATGGCCACGTCGATGAACTCCGCCGGCAGGCGGTCGATGAAATCGGCCTGGCCATTCAGGAACGACAGCCAGCGCGGCTGCACCTCTTCGATGATGGCGATCTCGACGCGGTCGAGCAGCGGCACGCGACGGCCCCTCAGCCGCGCCGCGATGGCCTGGCCCTCGGCGTCGTCGGCGGCGGGCTGGCCCTCCCACAGGCGTTCGCGGTAGCCCGGGTTGCGCGCCAGCACGATCTGCGACGAGCGCCGCCACGACGCCAGGCGGAAGGACCCCGTGCCCACCGGGTGCTCGGCGATCTTGTCGCCGTAGAACTGCGTCACCTCGCGCGCCACGGCGCCGAAGAGGTCGCTGACGGCCAGCGTGTCGAGGAAACGTGGCCGCGGCTCTTCCAGGTTGAACTGCAGGGTGTAGCGGTCGAGCGCACGTATGCCTTCGATGGCCTTGTCGTAGTCGAAGGGCTGCTTGTTCGCCAGCGCCTCCTTGCGCAGCGCCGCCAGGCCCAGGTAGCGCGTGTCCTCGACGCTGGCCCAGATGGGGCTCTTCACCGCCGGATCGGCAAAACGCTTGAAGGCGAAGACGAAGTCCTCGGCCACCAGTTCGCGCCGCACGCCCTTGAAGGCCGGGTCGTCGGCGAAGTGGATGCCGGGGCGGATCTTCACCGTCCAGCGGCGAAAGTCGTTGTCGACCACCGGCATGCCGTCGGCCACCAGCGGCAGCACGCGTGCCGGACGCGCCAGGTGGTCGAAGGCATAAAGCGCTTCGAAGATGTGCGCCGTGACGGTGCGCGAGTAGGTGTCGCTGATCTGCGCCGGGTCGAACCCGGTCTCGGCGATCGGGAAGGCATAGCGCAGGACCCGCGGCGCTGCCGCGGGTTGCGCCAGCGCCTGCAGCGCCGGCAGTGCCAGGCCGGTGCCCACCGCCGCGGTGGCCGCTGCGCCCAGGGCCAGGGTCTGTCGGCGTTTCATCGTCGTGCCTTGCACACGGGGATCAGGCCGACTTGCCCGACGGCAGCGGCTCGACGTCGACCATGTGCCACCACTCCTGCCAGTAGGCCGGGCGGCGGTAGCCCTGCACCTGCGCCGTCATCATGTCGGCGACGAAGCGGTGGCAGTGCAGCTTGTAGGGCACGTAGGCCACGGCGATGCGCTTGGCTTGCAGGAACAGCGCCTCGCGCTCGGGCCCGTCGGGCAGCAGCGTGAGCTTGTCGAACACGGCATCGAAGGCCGGCAGCTTGAAGCGCGCCAGGTTGCCCTGCCCGGCCGACGGGCTGTAGTAGCGCTCGAGGATGCCTTGTCCGTCGCCGCCCGAGGCCGACGACGCCACGCCCCACATCTGCAGCTTGCCGGCGCGCGCGGCCTTCAGGTTCTCGGGCCATTTGGCCGGCCTGAACTCGATCTTCAGGCCGATGGCTTCCATGTTCTTCTGCCACAGCTCGTTGAGCTGGCGGCTGCGCTGGTCGGGCTGGGTGGCCGACTGCAGCACCAGCGGGCTGCCGTCGGGCCGCTCGCGCCAGCCGTCGCCGTTCTTGTCGACGTAGCCGTAGAGGTCGAGCAGCGCCTTCGCGCGCGCCGGGTTGTATTCGCTGTTCTCGCTCTTGAACTTGGGGTCGTAGCCCGTGGTGTAGGGGATGAGCGGGCTCTGCGCCGGGATGGCCATGCCGCGCCGCGCGACGCGGATCTCGCGCTCCAGATCGACGGCCAGGCTGATGGCGCGGCGCAGCGCGACCTTCTCGGGGGTGTAGCCACCGACCAGTTCGTCTTCCATGTTGAAGTAGGTCATCACCACGTCGGTGGTCAGCACACGCTGGCCGCGGATGCCCTGCTTCAGCAGGTTCGGCGCGGTCTTGCCGCCGGGCATGGCGACGTTGACGAAGTCCTCGGGCAGGCGTTCGAGGAAGTTCGCCTGGCCGTTCAGGAAGGACAGCCAGCGCGGCTGCGACTCCTCGATGATCGAGATCTCGACGCGGTCGACCAGCGGCAGCTTGCGCCCCTTCAGCTTCGCGACGATGGCCTGGCCGTCGGCGTCGCCGGGCAGCGGCTCGGCGTGCCAGCGCCGTTCGCGGTAGGTGGGGTTGCGTTCGAGCACGATCTGCGACGAACGCCGCCAGGCGCCCAGCTTGAATGGCCCGGTGCCCACCGGGTGTTCGCTGATCTTGTCGCCGTAGAACTCGACCACCTCGCGCGCCACGGCGCCCGTCAGGTCCGTCGCGGCGAGCGTCTCGATGAATCGTGGGCGCGGTTCCTCCAGCCTGAACTGCACGGTGTAGCGGTCGAACGCCCGCATGCCCTCGATGGGCTGGTCGTAGTTGAAGGGCTTCTTGTCGTCCAGCGCCTGCTTGCGCAGCGCGTTCAGGCCGACGAAGCGGTTGTCCTCCATCGTCGGCCAGGCCGGGCTCTTGTTGACCGGGTCGGCGAAGCGCTTGTAGGCGTAGATGAAGTCGTCGGCCACCAGCTCGCGCGGTTTCCCCTTGAACGCCGGGTCGTCGGCGAAGAAGATGCCGGGCTGGATCTTCACCGTCCAGACGCGGAAATCGGCGCTGGTCTCGGGCATGCCCACGGCCACCGCGGGCACCACCTTCGGCGGCCGCGCAAGGTGGTCGTAGGTGTAGAAGGCTTCGAAGACGTGCGCGGTGACGGTGCGCGAGTAGATGTCGCTGAGCTGGGGCGGGTCGAAGCCGGTCTCGGCGACCTGGAAGGCATAACGCAGCACACGCTGACCCGCAGCGGCCGCCGCCTGCTCCGCCTGCTGCGCGCTCACCCGCAGCGCCGGCAGCGCCAGCGCCGCACCGGCGGCGGCCCCCAGCGCCAGCGTGTCGCGCCGCTTCACAGCGCGGCGCCGCGGCGGCGTTGCAGCGCCTCGGCGTCGACGTCGACGTACTTCCAGAAGTCACGCACGAAGATGTTGCGGTGGTAGCCCAGCACCCAGGGCTGTGCCAGGTCGGTGAAGATGCGGTGCACGTGCACCTTGTAGGGCATGTAGGCCACCATCAGGCGCGCCGCCTCGGCCATCACGGCCGTGCGTTCGGGGCCGTCGGGCATGCCGCGCTGCTGCGCGTAGAGCTTGTTGAAGGCCGGCAGGTCGAAACGTGCGTGGTTGGCCTGGCCCTTGTTCGGGCCGTAACCCAGCGACAGGAAGGTGTCGCTGTCGGGCCCGCCGCTCCAGCCCACACCCCACATCATCAGCTTGCCGGCACGGCTGGTTTTCAGGTTCTCGGGCCACTTGGCCGTCTTGAACACGATGCGGATGCCGACTGCCGTCATGTTCTTCTGCCACAGCTCGATGAGCTGGCGGCTCTGCTGGTCGGGCTGGGTCGCGTATTCGATGAGCAGCGGGCTGCCGTCGGGCTGTTCGCGCCAGCCGTCGCCGTCGCGGTCGACCCAGCCGTGCAGGTCGAGCAGCGCCTTGGCGCGGCCGACGCTGTAGTCGCTCATCTCGCTCTTGAACTTCGGGTCGTAGGCCGTCGTCTCGGGCGCGATCGGACCCTGGCCGGGGATGGCCTGGCCGCGGCGCACGATGCGGATCTCGCGATCGACGTCGGTGGCCAGGCTGATGGCGCGGCGCAGCGCCACCTGGTGCGGCGCGTAGCCGCCGACCACCGGGTTCTCCATGCCGAAGTAGGACACGGCCACGTCGGCGCGCGGGTAGCGCACCATCTGTATGCCTTTCTTGGCCAGGTTGGGCGCCAGGCGGTTGTTCGGCATCACGGTGGTGGCGAAGTCGGCAGGCACCTCCTCCAGCACGTCGTGTTCCTCGTTCAGGAAGGCCAGCCAGCGCGGCTGGTTCTCTTCGATGATGGAGACATGCACCTCGTCGATGAGCGGCAGGCGCTTGCCCTTGTACTGCTGCGCCACCGCCTGCAGCCGGCGCGCGCTTTCGCTGCTGCCTTCGGGCGGTGACTCGTTGTAGAACACCTCGCGGTAGTTCGGGTTCTTCGCCAGCACCAGGCGCGAGCTGCGCTTCCAGGCGGCGAGCCGGAACGGGCCGGTGCCCACCGGGTGCTCGTTGATCTTGTCGCCATAGAACTCGACCACCTCGCGTGCCACGGCGCCGGTGAAGGAGCCGTCGGAGAAGTTGCTTGCAAAGCGTGGCGCGGGTTCGGCCAGCCTGACCTGGAAGGTGTAGCGGTCGAGCGTACGCAGGCCTTCCACCGGCGTGTCGTAGTCGAAAGGCTTCTTCTCGGCCAGCAGCTTCTTGCGCAGTTCGCTCAGGCCCAGGATCTTGGCGTTCTCGAACACGTACAGGCCGCCGCTCTTCCAGCGCGGGTCGTAATGGCGCTTCACGCTGTAGACGTAGTCTTCGGCGGTCAGCTCGCGCTTGCTGCCTTTGAAGGCCGGATCGTCGGCGAAGTAGATGCCCGGCTTGATGCGTATCGTGAAGGTCTTGAAGTCGGGCGAGATCTCGGGCATCGCCGCCGCGGTGTTGAGCCGCATGCGCGCCGGCTTGGCCATGAATTCGTACTCGTAGGGGGCGTCGTAGATGCCGGCGGCCACGGTGCGCGAATACAGGTCGGTGATCTGCGCCGGGTCGAAGCCCGACTCGGCAATGCGGAAGGCGTAGCGAAGCACCTTCAGGGGCTGCGCGGTGCCGTTGGGTTGCACCGGTGCGCTGCCGGGCGCCGAGCCTTGCGCCCACAGCGGCTGCGCCAGCGTCAGGCCGGCCACCAAGCCGACGGCGGCAGCGAGCGATCGAAGGAGAAAGTTCATCGGCATGAGGCGAACCCCGGAAAAGCGCGAAGTCTAGGCGGGTGCAGGCACGGCCCTTGCTGGCAATCACCCGCATCCCGGGGGGGAAACCACCGGCCGAAGCGGGCAAGGGGCCCCCCTAAACTCGCGCATCCCAAATTCCGGGCCCCCCGCCACGAGCAGCGGCGCCCGCCGGAGTATCCATTCGATGGCCGCCTACCTGATCCGCCGCCTGTGGCAGATGGTTCCCACGCTCGCCGGCGTGGTGCTGCTGGTGTTCTTCCTCTTCAAGTACTTCGGCGGCGACCCCGCCGAGGTGCTGGGCGGCCTGAACGCCAG
>LNFM01007498.1_pt1 | contig 34086 bp, 29 predicted proteins | sample 596031 | NCBI WGS metagenome assembly LNFM01 (sample SAMN04254537, study PRJNA301005) | activated carbon metagenome | isolation source: dual media filters at the Ann Arbor, Michigan drinking water treatment plant | place: USA: Ann Arbor
CGCCGGGCGTCGGAGAACGGCTTCAGATAGTCGCCGCGGGCGGTGAGGGTGTAGCCCCGGTTGCCGGTCTCGGCGTTCAGGAGGTCCACCAGCAGCTGGCTCGCGGCGGCCTGACGGGCCACGGCGAGCTCGGCCGCGTCACGGTAGTCCCGCGCGGTCAGCACGGTGCCACCGACGGCCACCGCGATGAGCACGGCCAGCACGAGCGCGAGCCCCGCCACCAGGCGCGACAGCACCCAGCGCAGGGACCCCAAGTCCCGGCGTCCCGGATCCCTCACCCGCGGTCCCCTCTCACACGCGGAGCGGGCACCCTACCCGGTCCCCGCGCCGGCCGGGAGCGGGGCGACCGCATCCGGCGGGGTCTCGGGCTCCAGCAGGCCCAGGCGGCGGGCGAGCAACCCGGCGGTAGTGGCCTGGAGCATCAGGGTGGTGAGGATGGCCATCGCCACCAGCGCGACCGCGATGTCGGCGCCCTCCACGCCCTGGGCCAGCAGCAGCGCCGCGATCGCGGCCGGCACCACCCCGGTCTCACGGGACCAGCACAGGAACAGCTTCTCCTCACGGGTCCAGCCGCCCCGGCGGTCGGGCAGCAGGCAGAGCCAGACGGTGAGGGGCCGCGCCACGAAGACGAAGACGAGCATCACGGCCAGGCCGCCCAGCCAGTATTCGCCGAGGGCGTCCAGCGGAAGGTTGATCCCCAGCGTCACGAACACCGCCAGCGTCGCCAGCTCGGCGAACTGAGCCACGGTGAACTCGAGCTGGTGGGCGTGGTCCTCACCGTGGCGGATACCGAACGTCCGCATGTTGCCCACCACCAGGCCCATCACGAACGCCGCCAGGTACGCGGAGCCACCGACCTCGTCCACCGTGAAGTACTCCAGCGCCACGATCGCCAGCACGGCCGCGGCCGGGGAGTCGCGCCAGGCGCCCAGGCGCCCGGCGGACAGCATGAGCGCCAGCAGCAGGCCGCCGGCGATCCCGAGCGCGGCGCCGATCGCCAGGTCCTCGGCGAAGGTTGCCAGCGAGCCGGTGATGTCGGCGCCCGCGGCGGAGCCCACCAGGGCGGCGACGGTGAACGCCAGGACCGTGCCGGTGGGGTCGTTGAACGCCGACTCGGCGATGACCGTCTGCGCGACCTTGGGGCGCAGACGGATGCGGTCGAACAGCGGGATGAGGATGGCCGGGTCGGTGGGCGCCAGCACGGCCCCCAGCAGCAGGGCGACCTCGAAGGGCACCCCGAAGGCCGGGCCCGCCACCGCGGCGACGGTGAGCGCGGTGATGAGGACGCCGGGCAGCACCAGCATGCCGAGGCCCACCGCGGTGCGGGAGATGACCTTCAGGCTGATCCCGAGGCCGCCGTGGAACAGGATGAGCGCGACGCCGTAGGTGAACACCAGCTGCGCGCCCAGGCCGCCCAGCGGGTCCTGCACCAGGTCGAGCGCCGACGGGCCGATGAGCAGCCCGGCGCCCACCAGGACGATCATGGTGGGGATGCGCAGCAGGGCCGCGATCGGCACCGAGAGCAGGCCAGCGCCGATGATCAGCCCCGCGTCGCGCAGGACCTCCTGGGTCTCCACGGGCTGCTGCTGCGCCTAGGCGGTGCTGGCCGGGGGGCCCTCCGCCACCAGACGGCGGATGTCCTTGAAGGTCTCGGGGCGGCCGATGATGACCAGCGTGTCGCCGGCGCGGAGCACCTCGTCCGGGTGGGGCGTGGCGAGCGACCCCTTCTCGCGCAGGATGGCGACGATGGTCGCGCCGGTGGTGGAGCGGATGCGGCAGGTGGCCACCGTGAGCCCGACGATGGGGCTGCTCGCCGGCAGCTCGATCCACTCCATCACCAGGTCCTTCAGGGCCAGCTCCAGGTCCTGCACGAGCTGGGGGCGGTAGACCACTGCCGGGCCTCGTCGTCGTTGAGGGTGACGACCACCGGCTCCTCGTCGTCGTCCCCACCGATGTAGACCTCGCGCATGCCGTCGAGGTGCACGACGGCGCAGACGCGCTCGTCGTCGTGGGTGCGGATCGTGAACTTCGTGCCCACGCCGGGGAGGCGGGTCTCGCGGACCTCAACCATGACGCTGCACTCCTGATGCTCGGGGACGCCGCGGCGGCTTGCGGCTCGGGAAGAGGACCCTGCCGACGCGACGCGACTCACGCATGATTACCACCCCGACGATAGCCGTCGCCAGCACGAACATGCCCGCGAACGCCTCGACGTTCGACCGGAACTCCGGTGACAGCGCCGCTCCGGCGGCGGCGAGCTGGGCCAGGATGATCGTGAATTCGCCGCGCGCGACCAGCGACGCGCCCACGTTGACGCCCTGGCGGCGGGTGAAGCCGGTCACGCGGGCCGCCACGAAACCGGCGACCAGCTTGGTGATCACCGCCGCGGGAACCGCGATCACCAGCCACACCCACACCTCGTCGAAGCCGAACAGGTCGACCTCCACGCCGAACGCGAAGAAGAAGATCGCGGCCGCGAAGTCGCGCAGGCCCAGCAGCTGCTCCTCGATCTCGTCACGGATCTCGGTGCCGGACAGCAGCACGCCCGCCAGCAGGGCCCCCACGGCGTCGGACACCTCGAACAGCTCGGCGAGGGCCGCGCCACCCACGGCGACGGCGATGGCGAACAGGAACAGCTGCTCGCGGGACATCCGCCGCACCACCGGCGCCAGCAGCGGCCCGGCGAACCGGCTGGCGATGGGGCACGCACCCACGAAGCCCAGGGCCAACAGCCCGGTGATCCCGACGTCCACCGCGCCGACGGCGGCGCCCGTGGCCAGGGCGCCGGCCACCGCGAGGAACAGGGCGATGGCGATGTCCTCGAACACCAGCACCCCGAGGGTGAGGTCGGTCTCGTCGTCGGCGAGGCGGCGCAGGTCGAACAGGGCCTGCGTGACGATCCCGCTGCTGGAGACGTAGAACAACCCGGCGAACAGGAAGGCGGCCTTGCCGACGCCGAACAGGCCCACGCCGATCGCCACCCCGGCCCCGAAGCAGATCGCGAGGTCCACCAGGCCGCCCACCATCACCAGCCGCCGCGCCTGGGTGAGCCGCTCCAGCGAGAACTCGAGACCCAGGAAGAACAGCAGCAGGATGATCCCCAGCTCGCTGAGGACGGCGATGCCGTCGCTGTTCTCGAGGACCGTGGGGCCCCACGACCCGGGGCCCAGGGCGACGCCCGCGATGATGAACACCGGGATCGCCGACAGCTTCATCCGCCCGGCCGCGACGCTTGCGACCGCGAGGGCGATGACGATGACCGCGAGGTCGTTGAGGTGGATCAGCGGCGACTCCGTGCCGTGGGCTGGCGCGACAAGGCTAGCGGCCGCCGGGCGGGGCTCAGCCCGGGGTCGAATCGGTCGATGTCCTCTGTGTGAGCGGGGGTTCAAGCGGGACCGGGGATCGTTCGACCTCCCGGGGTCATCGGCGGCCGACCATGCTGGTTGCGGCGGCGTGGCTGACGGTGGCCGTGCTGGTGGGCGCCGACGTCTGGAGCGTGCCCACGGCGGCCATCGCGCTGGCGGCCCTCGGGGCGGCGGTGGCCCTCACCTGCGCCGCGGTGCGGTCACGGGGCCGGACCCGCCACGTGTGGGGGCTGCTGGCGGGGTCGCAGTGGGCGTTCGCGCTGGGCGACGGCTGGTGGGCCGCCGATGCGTTGCGTGGGATCGAGACCCCGTCGGTCTCGATCGCCGACATCGCCTACCTGGCCGGGTACCCGATGCTCGCCGCCGGGCTTCTCGCGCTGGTGGTGGCGCGCGGCGGCCGGGAGGCCCTGCCCGCAGCCGCCGACGGTCTGGTGGTGGGGATCATCGCCACCCTGGGGGTGTGGCACTTCCTGATCGACTCGGTGGCGACCGGATCGATCACCGAGGTCGTGATCGCGGCGGCCTACCCCGTGGCCGACGTGCTGCTGCTGGCGTGCCTGGCGTGGCTGGTGACCGCGTCGGCGGCATGGAGCCCCGCAGCCGGGTGGATCGCGGCGAACGTCGTGGTGACCGTGGGCGCGGACCTCTGGTACGCGGTCGACGTGGCCCGCGGCGGCTCCGGCGAGGGCCCGCTGATGGACGCCGTCTACGTGGTGAGCTACCTGCCGATGGCGCTGGCGGCGATGCACCCGACCGCCCGCGCGCTGGCCTGGCGCGTGCCGCTGGGCGGGGCCGCGGCCTCCGGCCGGTCCCGGGTGATCGTTCTGGGCGCCGGCGTGGTGTCCGCCCCGTTCGTGGGGATGATGGCCGCGATGGAGGGGCACAGCTCGGTGTTCCTGGTGGTCACGGCCGCGCTGTCGGCGGTGATCGTGGGGCGGATCGCGGGCGTGGTGAGCCGCGCCAGCCGCGACCGGGCGGCGCTGGAGGCATCCGAGGAGCTGCTGACCCGGCGCGCGACGCACGACGATCTGACCGGCCTGCCGAACCGGCGGGCGCTGCTGGAGGAGCTCACGCGCCGGCTGGGGGGTGCCCGGGAGGGCGTGGTGGTGCTGGTGGTGGCCGACCTGGACGACTTCAACCTGGTCAACGACGGCCTGGGGCACGCCACCGGTGACGAGCTGCTGCGCAAGGTGGCCGACCGGGTGCGCGGCGCGGCCCGGGGGGACGAGTTCGTGGCGCGGATCGGCGGGGACGAGTTCGTGCTGCTCACCTCGGCCGCCGACGGGGCCGGGGACGCGATGGCGATCGCGCGGCGCGTGTCGGCCGTGCTGGAGGCGCCGTTCATGCTGACCTCCGGCGAGGTCTACGTGGGGGCGAGCCTGGGCGTCGCGCTCGCCGACGGGACCGAGGGCCGCGAGGCGCAGGAGCTGCTGCAGGACGCGGGGATCGCCCTCTACCGGGCCCGCGAGACCGGCCACGGGCAGTGCCGGGTGTTCGGCGGGGCCATGCGGCAGTGGGTGGCCGAGCGGCATTCGCTGGAGAACGACCTGCGCCGCGCGATCGATCACGACGAGATCACGCTGTCGTACCAGCCGCAGGTGGACCTGGGCACGCGGCGCATGGTGGGTGTGGAGGCCCTGGCCCGCTGGCAGCACCCCACCCGCGGGCACGTGTCGCCCGCCCAGTTCGTGCCGCTGGCGGAGTCGACGGGGCTCATCGTGCCGCTGGGGGAGCGGCTGCTGGCCACCGCGTGCGCGGACGCCCGCAGATGGTGCGACGCCCATGGCCCGGTCCTGACCGTGTCGGTGAACGTGTCGGCCCGGCAGCTGTCGCAGCCGGACGTGGTTGAGCGCGTGCGCGACGTGATCACGGCGTCCGGGGTGCCCACCGGGATGATGGTCCTGGAGCTCACCGAGACGGCCCTGGCCACCGACCCGGCGCGCATGCGGCAGCGCATGGCCGCGCTGCGGGAGCTGGGGCTGCGGATCGAGCTGGACGACTTCGGGACCGGCCAGTCCTCGCTGGCCGCCCTCAACACGTTCCCCCTGGACGCGGTGAAGATCGACCGGGCGTTCATGGCGGGTGTGGGCGAGGACACCCGCGCCACCCACGCGGTTGCCGCGGTGGTGGCCCTCATCCATGCCCTCGGCCTGGGATCGGTCGCCGAGGGCATCGAGACCGAGGACCAGGCGCGGTCCATGGCCGCCCTGGGATGCGGCCGCGGGCAGGGCTACCTGTTCGGGCGCCCCTCGCCGGCCGTGGTGATCGACGCGCTGCTCGCCGACGGCGGGCGGCTGCCGATCGCGCCGGTCAGCGCGTCGCGCTCCCGATGAGCTCCTCGATCCCGTCGACGCCCTCGCGGCGCATCCGGTCGACCAGGCCACGGTTGATGGCCGCGACGGTCCTGGGGCCGCCGTAGACCAGGGCGGTCCAGATCTGCACCAGCCGGGCGCCGGCGGCCAGGCGGTCCCAGACGTCGTCCGCGGTGGAGATCCCGCCGACGCTGATGACCGGCAGGCCGGGGGCGCGCGCGACGACCCGGCGGAGCATCTCCATGCTGCGCGCCGCCAGCAGCGGACCGGAGAGGCCGCCCTGCTCGGTGATGAGCGACGGGTCCGACCGCAGGCCGGTGCGCGACAGGGTGGTGTTGCACACGATGAGCCCGTCGGCCCGGACGGCGCCGATGAGGTCGATGACCGCGTCCAGCTGCTCGTCGCTGAGATCCGGGGCGACCTTCACCAGGATGGGCCGGGGCCGGCGGCGGGTGATGTCGGCCTTCATGCGGTTGAGGTCGGTGAGGGCCTCGAGGATCCCGGCGAGCGCGCTGCTCTCCTGCAGCTCCCGCAGGCCCGGCGTGTTGGGCGAGGAGACGTTGACCACCACATAGTCGGCGTACGGCCAGAGGCGGTCGAGGCTCGCGACGTAGTCGCCGGTGGCGTCCTCGACGGGCGTGATCTTGGACTTGCCGATGTTGATGCCCAGCGGCACGCGGTGCAGCTGGCCGGTGCGGTCGACGGCGGCCAGGCGATCGGCGGTGCGGGCGGCGCCGTCGTTGTTGAAGCCCATCCGGTTGATGATGGAGCGGTCCTCGGGGAGCCGGAACAACCGCGGCTTGGGGTTGCCGTCCTGCGGATGCGCGGTGACGGTGCCCACCTCGACGAAGCCGAAGCCCAGGGCGTGCCAGCCCGGGATGGCGGCGCCCCACTTGTCGTACCCGGCGCCCAGGCCCACGGGGTTGGGGAACCGCAGTCCCCACACGCGCTGGGCCAGCAGGGGGTCCCGGACGCGCAGCCCCAGGCGGGCGATGGCCGGCGCCGAGCGGGCCATGCCCTGCACGGCCAGCGTGTGGGCGCGCTCCGGGTCGAGCCGGAACATCAGCGGCTGGGCGAGACGGGTGAGCGGGTCGAACGCCATCAGGTGAGTCCCTCGGTGCGGGAGGCCATGTCCAGGTCGCGCCGGGTGACCCCGCCGCTCGAGTGGGTGGACCACCGGACCGTGACGCGGTTCCAGCGGATGTCGAGATCGGGGTGGTGGTCGGCCTGTTCGGCGGCGCCGGCCAGGCGGTTCACGAACGTGACGGCCCCCATGAAGCCCTCGAGGGTGAACTCCTTCACCAGCGCGCCGTCCTGGTGGCGCCAGCCCGGCAGCTCCCGCAGGGCGGCGGCGATGGCGGCGTCGTCGAGAACGGGCATCACAAGGAGCCTACTGGCGCGCCGCTTCCGGGGCGCACTAGGGTGGCCGCGTGGACATCGACGCGGTGCTCAACGAGGCGTTCTCCATCTACGGGCGCTTCTTCGCCCGGCTGGTGGTGATCGCCGGCGCCGTGTTCTTGGCGCTCAACCTGGCGACCGCGCTGCTGCGCGAGCTGGGTGACTCCGGCGGGTTCACGGGGTTCGTGCTGGGCCTGACCAGCGCGTTCGTGGCGCTGCTGGGGACGTTCTGGCTGCAGGCCGCCCTGGTGGAGGCCACCGTGGACCTGCGCGACGGGCGGGCCGACACCCCGATCCCCGAGCTGTTCCGCAAGGCGCGCGCGCACCTGGTGCCGGCGATCCTGGCCGGCCTTCTGGCGGGCATCGGCATCTTCGCCGGGCTGGTGCTGCTGGTGGTGCCGGGGCTCTACCTGCTGACCATGTGGGCGGTGATCATCCCGGTGATCGTGCTGGAGGGCGTGGCCGTGGGGGCGGCGTTCAGCCGGTCACGGGCACTGGTGCGCGGCAACGGCTGGCAGGTGTTCGGGGTGCTGCTCATCCTGGTGCTGGCCGCCGTGGTGGGCACCGCGATCGTGTCGGGCCTCTTCACCCTGGCGCTGCCGGACTTCGTGGGCCGGTGGCTGGGGTCGGCCGTCGCGAACGCCGTGGTGCTGCCGTTCTTCGCGATCGCCGTCACCGTGATGTACCTGCGCCTGCGTGACCTGGAGCCGACTCAGGGGACCTGATCGGGCTGGTGCGGCGGGCGCGGCGCCCAGGCCGCGGCGGTGCTGATCCAGTAGACGCCCCACAGGACGATCCCCACGAACTTGGTGAGGTCCTCCACCGCGGTGTGCGGGGTGCCGAGGCTGCCGCGCACGACGTCGACCGCCACCGCGTAGCCCAGCAGCACGCCGCTCATCACCAGCAGCTGCCACGCCGAGCGGCGCAGCCAGGCGCGGTGGATGACGAGCAGCGAGATGAGGATGGCCCCGTAGCTCAGGGTGATCGCGGCCTCCGGGATCCGCAGCAGGCGCGGCCCGACGTCCTCGTGGAACTGGAACTGGTCGTCCAGCGTGAGCACGGTGCACAGCACGCCGGCGTGCAGCAGCACCCGGCCGCGGGGGTCCCAGCCGCGGATGCAGCCCACCAGCAGGCACGCCACCCCGGCGGCCCACCACGACAGGATGCCGACGTTGCTGAGCAGCCCGGTGTTCCAGTCGCCGTCCAGCACCGACGACGCGTCGCCGGTGTACATGCCCAGGTCCTGGCCGCCGAACGCCCACACCAGCAGGAACGTCATGCAGGCGAACCCGACCGAGGCGAAGGCCGCCATGCCGGTGATGCGATGCCCCGGTGCCTCGGGCAGCGGCTCCCGCCGCCGGTCGAAGCGTTGCGTGGACCGGCGTTCCGTCGCCGGGTCCTGGTCCTGCGTCGTGCGCACCCTGCTCCCCCATCCGTGGGTCGAACAGCGGCGGGCCGGTGATCCGATCCCACGTGCTCCTACAAGGATCGGCACCACCGGCCCGCGATGGAGTCCCGCGTCCTATGCGGTGGCGTGCTCCATGAGCACGGCGCCCCAGGCGCCGTACACCTCGGTGGCCTTGTCGCTCGCCAGGCCCATGTCCCAGCGGAAGCGCTGCATCAGGTAGCGCCCCTCGGCGACCGTCTGCGCCATCTCCTGCGTCGCCATGGTCGCCGCGAGGTTCTGGGTGTCGCCCCAGAGGATCATCATGTCGTCCTCGCCGGCGCTGGCGCTGGTGATCCACTCGTACCGATCGATGACGCCCTCGTCGATCATCGTGCGGAACGCGGCCTCGCACTCCGCGGCGTACTTCATGCCGTCCGGCTCACGGCCGGGGTACGGCGGGCCCCAGCGGAAGATCACGACCGACTTCATCACGCACCCCTTCTTCGGTCTTGCAGGGACCGGCGTGGGGTCCGGTACGTCAAGCATCCCCCGGTGCGGCGGCGTCCTCATCCGTTTCGCGTGCGGAGTGGTCGCACCGGAACCCGGATCCGGAGGCTCCGGTTCGGCGGTTCCGGCGTCTCCGCGCGTTTCCGGCTCCGCCCTTTAGAGTCCCCGTGGGCCGTTAGCTCAGTTGGTAGAGCAAGGGACTTTTAATCCCAAGGTCACAGGTTCGAGCCCTGTACGGCCCATCGCTGAGAACGCCGTATTCAAGCGGTTCACAGAGCCACCTTCCTCTCTGGTCGACCCCGCCGAGGCGGGGGGTGGTAACAAAAGTGGTAACTTCCCTCCATGTCGGCTCCCATGGAGAAGACGAGCGTGCCCGGCATCTACCGCCGCGGCGGCCGCTACGTGGTCGCCTTCAGGGACGCCACCGGCAACCAGCGCCGACGGACCGCCGGGACCATGGCCGAGGCCCGGGCGCTGAAGGGCGAGATCTCCGCGGACCTCAGCCGGGGCGAGTACCGAGAGCAGTCGCGCATCACACTCGCCGAGTACGCGGATGAGTGGGTACGTACCTACGCGGGCCGCACGAGCCGGGGCATCCGCCCCACAACGCTCGAGGAGTACCGGCGCGACCTGGAAGCCCACGTCCTGCCGGTGCTGGGCCGGCGTCGCCTGTCGCAGATCGAGCCGCGCCACGTGAAGCTGCTGGCGAGCGATCTCGCCAAGGCGGGACGCCTGCCCTCGACGGTCCGCAACATCATGGCTCCGCTGCGGGCGTTGTTCGCGACCGCCGTCGAGGAGGGCGTCGTGCGCACCAACCCCTGCGCCGGTCTTCGCCTTCCGGGAGGGACGACCCCGGACCGTCATGCCCGCGCCCTCACCGAGGACGAGCTGGCACGCCTGGTCCAGGAGGTCCCCGAGGCCTGGCGGCTGGTGGTCCAGTTCCTCGCGCAGACGGGCCTGCGGATCGGTGAGCTCATCGCGCTGCGCTGGGAGGACATCGACCTCGGAGCACGGCGGGTGAAGGTCCGCCGGCGGCTCTACAAGGGCGTCATCGATACGCCCAAGAGCCGGTACGGCATCAGGGACGTGCCGGTCAGCCCCGAGCTGGCCCAGGCGCTGTGGAACCACCGGTCCGCCTCGCGCCACCCTGGCGACACCGACCCGGTGTTCCCCAGCGAGGCCGGGACGCCCCTCAACGGGATGAACCTGCTGAACCGTGTGGTGAAGCCGGCGGCGATTCGAGCGGGGGTGCCCTGGGCGGCGCTGCACACCCTGCGGCACACCTGCGCGTCGATGCTGTTCCGCGGGGGTTGGAACGCCAAGCAGGTGCAGATGGTGCTCGGTCACCACTCCCCGGCGTTCACGCTCGCCACCTACGTGCACCTGATCCCCGACGACCTGCCGGAGCCCGTGTTCCCGCCGATGGCCACCCCCGATCACGCCGCCGCCCGCCCCGCGCGGCGTGTCAGGCGCACCTCGCCGCGCACGTAGGCCTCCAGCTCGGCCCGCGAGACGAGGGTTCTGGTGCCCTCCTTGATTCGGGTGAGGTACCCCCGGGAGAGCAGGTCGTCGATGCGATGCCGACGGGCCCGGATGTAGTCCGCGGCCTCGCTGATCGTGAGGTACGGGGACTCCGGCGGTGGTGGCGCGGCCTGTGAGGCCACGATCTCCGCCGCTCGCTTGGCGATGAGCTCCACCTGCTCGGGGGACAGCTCGACCGACAGCCGAAGTGCGTCAGGTCCCACCGGCGTCCCCGACCAGTTTCTTGAGCCCTCGCTCCTTGAACCATGGACGCAGGCGCAACATTGCCGGGGCACGGTCGCCGTAGAGCAGCAGGGCTTGGCCGGCGGGCAGTTCTCGCAGCGCGTTGACGGGGGCGAGGGGTTGGACGCTGCGGCTGGTGGTGGTGCTTCTGCCCTGGTGGCCGTGGGTGGTGCTGGTGCGGTCGATCTCGAGGTCGCCGAGGGATCGGCTGATCTCGGTGAGGGTGGAAGACCCGGGCGCGGTGGTTGTTGAGGACGGTGCGGGCCCGGTCGCGGTAGACGTGGGTGATCTGCGCGGTGTCCTGGAAGACGGTGATCAGCTGCACGCCGGCGTCGGCGCCGGTGGCGGCGATCTCCGGCAGTTCGCGGATCGGGGCGATGTGGGCGGCTTCGTCGAGCACGCACAGCAGGGGCCGCTCGGGGCGCTCTCCGCGGGCCCGGATGGTCTGGGTGTGGCGGATGATCTGGGTGGTGATGGCGGCGAAGACCGGCGCGAGGCGTTGCTGTTCGTGGGGTGGTGCGACCAGGAACACGCTGGCGCCCCGCAGGACACGTTCGGGAGTGATGTCGGAGTGAGCGAGGCCCAGAACGCGTTGGTCCCACCAGGCTGCGCAGACGGTGCGGGCCGTGAGGGTGACCGAGGAGCGGGTTCGGGGGTCGGTGCCGCGGACTCCGTCCCAGGCGGCCGCGGCGATTGGTTCGGCCTCCTGCAGCAGCTCGCTGACCTCGTCGTCGGCCGCCGGCCCGATGCTCAGCCAACGGACCACTGCTCCCATCCCGTCGCCGTGCAGGACGGCGGCGCGCAGCAGCGGGGCGAGGAGCAGTTCTGCGGATGACCGCCAGAAGGATTCGTCGGTGACTCCGGCGGTACCGCCGCCGGCGCTCATCAGAGCGCGTGCGGTGGCTTGGGCGTCATCCCAGGTGGCCAGGTCGTGCAGGGGTGTCCAGCCGGCGCTGGGGTGGCCGCTGACCCCGATCGGGTCGTAGACCAGCACCGGCCCGAGGTCGGCGCGTCGGCGGTGGGTGACCTCTAGGACGTCGGGCTTTGAGCTGGTGGCAAGCAGCGGCCCGTCGTGTTCGAGGATCGCGGGGATGACCAGGCCGGTGGTCTTGCCGGACTGGGTGGGGCCGACGACCAGCACGGAGTGCCGTTCTTCGGCGGCCACCAGGCGGCGTGCGTGGCGGCCGAGGATCACGCGGCCCCTTGTGGGGCCGGTGACCCGCAGCCCCCGGAGGTCCGTAGCACGGGCGAACCGGGCGCCGCGGCCCCGGGTCGTCTGGCGGAGCCGCGCCCCGGCTCCGACGAGGGCGCCTGTCGTCCCAAGCAGGACGATCCCGCCCGCCGCGTACACCGCCGCCCGGCTCGGGCGCGTCTGGCGGACGGTTGGCGGCAGGGCGCCGGAGGGGTCGCCGCGGTGATTCCAGAGCCCGGGGATCGCGCGCGCCGCCTCGCCTGGGGTCGGGGCATCGGTGCCGCTGCCGGAAATGAGACCCGCCAGGGCGAAGGTTGCCCACACGACCGCGATGGCGGCCGCGGCTCCCGCCGCGAGGGTCAGGGCGAGGGCCTGAACGGGCGTGATGCGCTGCGGGGTCATGTGTGCATCCGCTGGTCGGTGTCGACCAGCGGGGCCTCGGTGGTGGTGATGCGGTGTTCGATCAGCAGGGAGCGGCGGCCCACGCGCCAGAGGGCGGCGTGGGCGGGGAGGTCGGTGACCCGTTCGACCTCGCTGTCGGTGAGTCCCAGCAGGGTGCGGGTGGTCGCCAGGTCGGCGGGGTCCTGGCGGAGGATCACGACGGTCTCTGATTCGCTGAGCAGACCCCGGGCAATCTGCGAGACCCGCGATCCCTCGTCGCCTGCGGCGACCAGGTCGGTGAGTCGGTGGACGACCAGGATGTTCTGGACGCCGAGGCTGCGGGCGAGCTTCCAGAGTCGCTGCAGGAACTCGGCGACCGAAGGGTTGGCGACCAGTGCCCATGCCTCGTCGAGGACGAAGATGGTGCGGCGGTCCTCGGTCTGCAGGCGTGGCTCCAGCCACGCGGCGACGCACGCCATCACGATCGGGCGGGCGGCGACCGGCACGCGGCTGATGTCGAACGCGACCACCGGCGCCGTGAGGTCGACGTCGATGCTGGTGGGGCCGTCGAACATCCCCGCCAGGGCCCCGGCGTTGAGGTCCCGCAGTGCCAGCGCGCATGCGCGTCCCTCAGCTGCCAGCTGCTCGGTGGTCGTGCCGAGTTCCGTGGCCGCGGCGGGTGTCGGCGCGAGGAGCGCCTCCCCGACCAGCGGCAGTGTTGGCGGGTCGGCGTTGCGTGCGGCGGCCTGCAGGGCGGCCGCGACTGCGGCGCGTTCCTCGGGTCCGAGGTCCCGGCCGAGGGCCGTACCCAGCAGGGCGGCCAGCAGGCTCACCCTGCCGGCCGGGGTGGTGCCGACCTCGAGTGGGTTCAGTCGTTGTGTTGCGCCGGGTTCGAGTCGGACCGGGTGGGTGTCGTAGGCCTCGCACAGCGGGGCGTATTCGCCTTTGGGGTCGACCACGACGATCCGGCGGCCGAATATCGCCTGACGGTAGGCGTAGGTCTTCACCAGCGCGGACTTGCCGTGGCCGACCTGTCCGGCGATCACCATCGACGGTCCCCGCAGCAGCCCCTTGGCATAGAGGACCCACGGGTCGAAGCAGAACGCCGCTCCCGAGAATGCCTGCTGGCCGATCAGGCACCCCTCGCCCCCGAGCGCGCCTTCGGCCATGAAGGGGTAGGCGGCCTGCAGGTGGGCGGTGGTTGCGGTGTGCGCGCGTGGTGCAGACACGGCCCTCATCCGATCCCGCGGGAGCGCAGCCCCCGTCCCAGGGGCAGGGTGTAGGTGTGGGCGAGGGCCTGCTGGCCCCACATGCGGCGCAGGTCCAGGTGGACGCGGGCGGCGAGGGTGGTTACCTGCCGGCACTCATCCTCCAGCGCGGCCGGATCGTGGTGGGTGACGGTCACGTAGCCACTGAACCGGTACGGGGCGTGGCCGGAGACCAGTTCAGTCTCCTGCTCATCAAGGGCCTGGCGGGCGCGCCTACGTCGGCCGGTCTGCCGCCATCCCCCTCGGGCCCGCAGGCTGTCGTCGTCATCGAAGGAGGCGGCGCGGCGTTCGATCCCGCGGATCGCCCGGGCGGCATCCATCGGTTCCATGACCACGCTCACCGCGCGGCGCACGCGGTCGGAGAGCAGCAGTGGGGCGAGCACGTCGCAGCCGACGTCCAGGCGTGGCCACTCGCTGATCCAGAACGTCGCGTGGTGAAAGCCGTCGGTCCGCAGGGTCCCCCAGGTCACCTCGGCGGCCATCGGTCCGGGGTCGGTCGGTGCGATGCCGTCGGGGCCCTGGTGGGCGGCTCGGTGCGCGGAAGTCATGGTGGTTGTCGGGTCGAAGCCGGTGCGGATGTGGGTGGCAAGCTGCCGTGGGCTGAGGGCCCCGGCAACGGGGATCTCATGGGAGGAGAGCTCGGCCGCCAGTCCTTCGAGTTCCCGCAGGAGCACGACCTCGTGACCCAGCTCGCCTCCGCCGGCGCGGCGGATCGCGTGCTGGGCGCGCCGCCGATCGACGCTGACGGCCACCAGGATCTGGTGGCCCACCGAGGCGGGGCCAGCGTCCTGCAGCAGCGCGACGTAGCTGGCGACCGCCGGATGGGTGACCTCCAGGTGGACGTGCTCGGCGAACCACGCGCCCAGCTCGTCCACCGGTTGGTCGGCGGTGCGCTCGACCCATTGGACCCGAGAGACCACCGAGCCGCGGGAAGCGAGACCGGCGAGGATCTGTCCCCACCCGGCCACACGCCGTTCCCGCTCGGCCCCGTCGAGCAGCAGGAACGCCGTCGGCCGTACCTCCAAAACACCTGTCAGCAGTGTGCCCTCGCGGACCGCGCCCACCTCCCCGCCCTGGCTGGGGATCGCGACGAGCCGGCACCCGGACAGCGCGGCCGGCAGAGAGCACTCCCCGGCCGGCGGGCACGTGTGGCAGTACCGGTGACGGCCCGCCACCCGGCGCACCGCATGGGCGCCGGTCAGCTGGGCCCAACCGAAGGCCGTCCCGCCCGCAACGGGCAGGAGCGCTCCGATGCAGATCAGGACGCTGAGCGCGGCACCGGCGAGGACCTGCGGGGGGCTGTCGCGGTTTGCCGCCGCCACGAGCACGAGGGCCGCGGCCCCCAGGGCGACGATCTGGGAGAGGTGCAGACCCAGCACCGGGCCTGGTTCCAGTGGCCCGAACCGGTAGCGCTCACGGCGGCGGGTGTCGGTGCTCATCCCTGCTACCCGCCGATCGGGATGCGCGGGTTGCCAGGACGCACCGACGCACCGCTGAGTGGGCGCACCGGCACGGGGCGCGCGCCCTGGATGCGGGCCGAGACCGCGCCCCAAGCGGTGCGGCCCCCGGACCGGGCGACGCCGGGGGCGCCCTGCCAGGTCGCTCCCATCCGGCCGCGGTGCAGGTTCGCCGCGTCGATCGCCAGGGGCATCAGCGAGAGCACGACCAGCGGCGTGATCGCCGCCATCAGGAACATCGCAGCACCGGCAAGGACCGACTCGAGGCCGTCGCCGCTGGTGATCGCCGCGATCCCGAGGGCGAGGGTCTCGATAATCACCAGTTTGCTGATGATCAGGGCGGCCAGCAGTTCCACCAGGCGCTTGGCCCACGCCTGGGTGACCGGCCATACCAGCCCGGCGAAGAACAGCGGCATGAACACCACGATCAGCTGGATCGCGGCGTCCCGGACGATGAGCTCCACCCACACCAGCAGTCCGGCGGCGAGCATCAGCGCCCCGGCGATGATCGCCATCAGCACCGGCACACCCGCCGCGCCCAGGGCGTCCGGGAGGCTGCGCTGCAAGGCTTCCAGGTCAGTTCTCAGGCCCTCTGCCTGGTTGGCCGAGATCGCGTCGGTGACCTGCACCAGCCCGGTCGTCGCGACTCCGATCAGCCCGGTGAGGATCGCCGCGGCCGGCAGGTAGACACCGAGGACGCGGACGATCGCGGCGGCGTTGCCGCGCATCAGCGCCTGGGCGATCGCCAGGATCACGAACGGCACCACGAACAGGCCGCCGGCCTGGGTCATCGCGCGGGAATGCTCGGCGACGTACCCATCGAACCGCGGGGCGGTGGTCTGATCGACGGCGGTCAGCAGACGCTCCAGGAACCACCCGAGCCCCGAGGCAATCGAGTCCCGGACACCGCCCAGAAGTGCGTCCACGCCGGCGCTCGCCACCGAATCCACCGCATCACCGACGGCACCTACCGCCGCGCACGCAGCCGACACCCCAGGGACCGTGCAGACGGCATCAACCGGCCCCGGCAGCGCCGCCGCCCGGTCCGGGGACGCGGCCAATGCGAATGCCCCGAGGGCCATCAGCACCGCGAAGAACAACGCAGCCCGAGTCATCCCAGCCGCCGGAAGTCGGCCTCATCGGCGGCGAACGCTGCCGGCGGCGTCTCGGCACCAACGCGGGCCACGCCCGGAGCCGGACCAGGCGTGTCGGGCCCGAACGAGGCCACCCACCATCTCCCCAACCGCCAGACCAGGCGGACGTGACTGGTATCCCAGCTCGCTACCACCCCGCGGGCGGCGGTGCCGACCAGGGTCACCTTCCAGACCGCGATGACCGCGGCCCGGCTCGACCACCCCTCCACCCGGTACCCGAGGGCTCCCGCCCGCAGGACGCGACGCTCAGGACTGACCGGAAGGGCGGCCGCCATCGCATTGAACGCGGTGGCGTACCGGGGCCCCAGCTCTCGTGCGAGGCCCGGCCCGCCGAGCTCAGCGAGCACGGTCTTCGCCGAATCTGGCTCAGCCAGGAGCTCGCGTGACCCCAAGCGCTCAACCGCTCGCGCCGCGAACCGCCCAGCGCCCTCGGGCAGACGCACCGACTCCGGCGCGGACCCGAAGGGTCTCAGCACCGGCGGTTCAGGGGGGATGGAAACCCGTGCGGGTCGCTCTAAGTGGGCCGGCACCGACGAGAGCGACCGGGGGCCGTTGTTCCGGCTGCCTGCGACGTAGCCGCCGACAGCGGCAGCGACGCTCGTGGCAGCCACGACCAGGGCAATGGAGCGCCTCATCCGAAGAGCCACCCGATGACGGCCGGCGCGATACCGAGTCCCAGCGCGGCCATGCCCGAAGCCACGAGCCCACCCTTCGCCCAGTCAGACGAGCGGCCCGCGATGTAGCTCCATCCGAGCCATCCCAGGCACACGAACGACGCGGTCAGCGTGAGCAGGAACGCGCCCCAATAGGTGAGGTCCACAAGGTTCGTGAACTTCCCGACCCCCGGGAACCCGTGCGCATTGCGGGATGGCGTGTAGCTCTGCCCCAGGGCGCCAGGCGCGGCGACCAAGAGCCCCAGCGGGGCGCAGATGAACCCCCCGCGCAGCCTTGCGGCCAGCCTGCGACTCGCGCCGCCAGCAACGGCCACGTCCGTGGCAACCGGCTCCAACATGTGACCTCCGCTCCACTCTCTGCGCCGCAGAGGCGGCGCCCTACTTGGAACGGTCACCCGGCCGGCGAATCCGGAGTGATCACTTCCGCGCGAAAGGGAGGCGGCTCAGGCGCGCCGCACGCGCCTGAGCCATGCGCCGACGTGGAGTTGATCGCCGACGCGACCTCAGCATCTGGTACCGCCGCGCGCGCCACCACCCGCCAAGAGGCCCTTGAGACACCCACGATCGAGAACCGCGCGCTGGCAGCGGCACCTGAGGGTGCCGGCCACGGTCACACACATGCACTCGGCCACTCGAGTGCCCACCCCGGGATCTGGCCGCGCCGCACGCGGCCAGATCCGAACGGAATGGAGTTGACCATGCAGAACCTTGCCAACGCGCCACTTCCCGCCGCTCCCGCCGACCATGACGAGGTCTGGGCGCAGCTGGCGGTCATCGCGCGCCGCGCCGACCGTCTGCGCTCACAGATCGCAGACGCGGCAGCGGCAGACGGGGCCACCTGGTCCCCGGTGATGTCCGCACTGACGACCACCTGCCGGGAGCTGCGCTCGGCGCTTGCCGCCGTGCCCGTCTCGACATCCGCCGAACAGTCCCGCCGGGTGGTCGTGATCGGGGACCTGCGGGTCTGTCGCGACTCCCGCGATGCCTGGTTGGCCGGACGGCGGCTCAACCTGCCGCCCAAGGTGTTCGGGGTTCTGGAGCAGCTAGCGGCGGACCCCTTCCGGGTTCACCCCAAGCAGGAGTTGCTGCGGTCCGTGTGGGACTGGCAGGGCACGATCACCCGGACGCGGTCCCTGGACACCCAGGCGAGCCGCCTGCGGCGGGCCCTGCGCGACGCCGACCCGAGCGGGCGGGCGTGGGTGGTGAACCGCTGGGGGGTCGGGTACGCGCTTCTGGCGGCCGACCAGGGCGCCGCGCCGGCGGTCGCAGCCTGATGGATGGCCGACGGCTCCGGACCATGGAAGAGGTCCGGCGCCTGCCCCACCCACAGGACCAAGACCGCCGCGCGACCGCAGTCCGAAGGCGGACTGTTCCCCGTCCGAGTGAGCGCATAAGCTCACCAAAGACATTCGACGACACACAGATGCACCATCGGGTGCGGAGTGTCGCTGGGGTCTTCTCGGAGGGCACTCCGAAATCGAGTCCGCGGTGACCGTTACTGGTCGATGGACCATTTTCGGAACCACGCCCGGCCAGCCGCGTCGTCGTGCTGAGCCTGGCCAAGCTCGCCGCCCCCTCACGGGGTGAGGTCTCCTACTACGAGGCCTCGGTCGCCCGCGGCCGAGACGACTACTACGCGGGTCGTGGCGAGTCCCCCGGAACGTGGTGCGGCACAGGCTCTGAGGCCGCCGGCCTTCAAGGGGCCGTCGGCGACGGGCACCTGACCCAGCTGCTGCAGGGTCTGCACCCGACGGGCGGCGAGCGGGTGCGGGCTGACATCAGCCCGCGGTTGGAGCGGGTGACGGTGACCGACCCGGCGACCGGTCAGCCGATGGTGGTCGAACGGGAGCGCAAGCCCGTTGCTGGCTTCGACGCGACCTTCAGCGCTCCCAAGTCCGTGAGCCTGCTGCACGCCCTCGGCGACGCGCCGGTTCAGGCGGCGGTCCGGCAGGCCCATGAGGAAGCCGTGCACGCCGCCCTGAGGTACCTGGAGGACACGGTGTGCTTCACCCGGACCGGGCGCGGCGGCGCGCAGCGGGTGCGCGGCGAGGGGTTCCTCGCCGCGGCCTTCACGCACCGGCTCTCCCGGGCTCAGGACCCGCAGCTGCACACCCATGTGGTGATCGCCAACGCCGTCCGCGCGGCGGATGGGAGGTGGCGGACCCTCGACGGGCGCGGATGGGCGGGGCACATGCTCGCCGCTGGCTACATGTACCAGTCCCACCTGCGGGCGCTGCTGGTGGAGCGCCTGGGCGTGGAGTTCCGGCTGGTGGCTCGCGGCCAGGCTGAGATCTCCGGCGTTCCCACCGCGGTGCTGGAGGCGTTCTCACAGCGCCGCCAGCAGGTGCTCGAACACATGGCGGCCACCGGGAGGACCGGGGCGGCCGCCGGCCAGGTCGCAGTTCTCGCCACACGACCCGCCAAGGCCGACGCCGATCTCGTTGCCCTCCGCGACGACTGGAGCGCCAGGGCCGCAGAACTCGGCCTGGGCCGCAGTGAACTCGCCGCGCTTACCCCAGGGCCACGCGAACGGACGCCCGTCGAACATGAGCGCGTGGAGGCGGCAATGGTGGGCGCCGGAGGAGACCTGCCGGTCCTGACGGCCACCCAGACCGCCTTCCGCGCCATGGAGATCGAGATGGCGTGGGCCGAGGCCAGCCCGGACGGCCTCCTGGTCGAGGAGGTCCGGGGCCTGGCCGAAGGAACCCGCCGACGGCCCGAGTTGGTGCCCGTCGGTGGCGGAGACTCCGTCGGCCCAAGGCTCCTGACCACTGCAGACGTCCTGGACGCCCAACGCCGGATCGAACGGTTCCTGGACGACGCGCAGGATCGCCCCTCACCACTCCCGACAGCGGATGTCGACCGGGCGGTCGCCGTGCTGCGGGCCGACCACGCCGCCGCGGTACGGCATCTGCTGGGCGCGCCCGGGGCCGTTCAAGCGCTGGTCGGTGTCGCCGGTGGCCGCAAGACCACCGCGATTGGCGCCGCCGTGAGGATCGCCGCCGCCGCAGGGATGCCGGTGGTCCTGGGCGCGCCCTCTGCGCAGGCCGCCGCGGTGCTGGCACAGGCCGCCGGAATGCCGGCGAGCACCCTTCACTTGCAACTTGCCTCGGGTGGGTCAGCGATTCCGGACGGCGCGCTGGTCGTGATCGACGAGGCCTCGATGGCCGATACGCGCACCCTCGCCCGATACCTCGCGACGATCCCTGACACCGCCCGGGTTGTGATGGTGGGTGACGACCACCAACTGCCGGCGGTGGGCCCCGGCGGTGCGTTCGCGGAGGTCTGCCGCCGGGTCACGCCCGCTCGCCTGGACCGCCACCTGCGGCAGCGCGAACCATGGGAGGCACGTTGCCTGGACAACCTGCGGACCCGCAGTGAGGAGGGCGTCACCGCGGCACTCGCGGCGTGGGCTGAGCATGGTCGAGTCCACCAGGCCGAGGACCGCATCGCCGCCGAAGGTCACCTGGTGCGCGCCTGGTGGGAATCCGCGCAGACGAGTGGGCTCCGGGAGGCCGTCATGATCGCCTCCACCCGCGGGGAGGTCGCACGCCTCAACGCCGCCGCCCGCGGGCTGCTCCACGCTGCCGGGCAACTCGGCGCCGACCACATGATCGGACGCTCGACCCTCGCCACAGGCGACCGCGTCGCCTGCTCCGCAAACCGCTACGACCTCGGCCTGCGCAACGGCATGGCCGGGACCGTCCTGGACGTCGGGGCCGAGACGGTGGAGGTCCAGTTCGACGACGGCCAGGTCGTCGAGATCCCTGCGGACTACATCGCCGGCGGTTGCCTCGACCACCGCTACGCCCTCACCGGCCACCGGTCCCAGGGCGGCACCTTCGAGCACGTCCACGTCCTCGCCCCCGCGGCCGGCCAACTCGCCGAGTGGGGCTACGTCGCACTGTCACGCCACCGCGGCCCTGTGCACATCTACCTCTGCGCCGACCCGATTCAGGACGCTCACATCCCAGAACCCAGCCAGCCGCCACAGCCGCTGGAGCGGCTCACCCAGGCCCTCCGGGCACCCGCAGCCGGCGGCTTCGTCCACCCATCCCAGGAATCTCCCCGGAGGGACGAGATGACGACACGCCCCGAAGTCCACGCTGGCGACGCCCCTCACTCCGAAGAGGGCGCCTGGTGGGACCGCTACCGCCATCGTCTCGAACATCGGCCCCCAACCGACGACCGGACCCCATGGCACCACCCGAGCGCGAGAAGCGTCGGCCACCTGACCACCGAACAGATCCGTGCGGAGCGAGCCTTCCTAGAGCGGGCCGTCGACCTAAAGGTGCAGGTCGCGACTGATGACCTCGTTCGCCGGCGGCGCGCAGGTGTTGGAGAGCGAGCTGAGGGCGCGCCCAAACCCCCGGAGCCTCAACCGCTCACGCTCGATCTCGACGCCGTGCGCCCTGAACAGTTCGTCGAGCGCCTTCGCCAGTGCGACGAGGTCCTTCGCGAGCGCGCTCGCTACGGCATCGACCGAATCGAGAACCTGACCACCCGTGCTCTAGCTGCCGAGGCACGGTGGCTGCGACTCGCACTGGATCCACGAGCCAGGGCCTCGGCCGAACACACCGCGGCCCTCGGGCAGCTTCAAGTGGCACGGCGCGACGCCCAGACCCGGCTCGAACAGGCGACACTCTTCGGCAGAACTCGGTGCAGAGCCGAACTCGACCGGCTGACTGCCCGCATCCGGGCGGCGACAGAGGCTGCACCGCCAAGTCGGCCGCTGCCCGAACCGCCATCCAGCATCAAGGCTGCCGGCATTGGCTTTGGGGAGAGCCTCACACTCCGTCGCGTTGCGGTCGAAACCGCCCTGGAGGAGCGAATCGCCGCTGCCAACAGGCAACTGAATTCGGAAGGATCGAAGCCTTCAGCGCTAGAGCTCAATGCCGTTCGCGAAGCCGTTCTGGTGCTGCGCGGCCAGGAGAGTGACGCTGACAAGCCCCCGGTTCAACGCGTTGAAGGTATCTCCACTGGTGCAGGTCCCGAGCTGGTCTAGTGAATGGGCTGGCGCTCCGGCTGCCAGAGACGGACCCACTCCCTGGGACCCCGAAGTCCTCACTGCCCTGTCCGGAACGAACTGACGCCCACGCCCCTCTGGGCTTCCTCCAAGCTGAGCCCTCTAGGGGTCTGGCGCACTCGCCGGCTGTTCCTCGGCCTCCATCTTGATGGCGAGAGGCTCGGTACCGAAGACCCGCTCGCGTTTGGCTCCAAACCACTCCCGCAGCACCGGATCAAGCCATCGCTCTCGCCGATAGAAACGCGAGTCCGGAGCCGCGAAGTGTGAACGCACGCCATCGCTTAGCAGTCGAAGCCCGGGGCGCGAACGGTGCACAGTCCCGTCGGCGAGCTGCACCCAGTGCACGACGGGCTGTTCGCAATGTGGGGGATGGCTTTCGCCCAGGCGCCTGTGGGCTCCTTGCTCACCCACATTGACGGCTGCTCCGTTGGCCTTCAGCTCCATGGCGCAAGGTCCACTCACAGCCGTGCCCTGGCCAACGTAGTACCAGCCTCCAGCGATCAGGTGAAGGTCGTGACGGCTCCTATTCACGACTCGGCCGGCGCAGGTGAACTCGGGCGGTGTCGTGGACAGATTCAGGAACACGACGCCCTCGACGGTTAGGCGCGTACGTCGGTCGCGCCAAGCGGTGATCGCCGACAGCAGACCTGCTGTGCCGCCAACAAGGCCGACTACTGCACCGACCAGCTCGACGTTCAGGACAGGCCCCTCTCAGATGACCTTGGACACGCGAAGAGGGTAACTCGACGCGCGTCCCACGGCTCGCGCCCACCGCGAAAGGCCGAGCGCCCGAGGAACGGGGCCTCTCCGCGACGTGAGCCGCGGCGATTTGGCTTCCCAAGAGATCTAGGCAGCCCTGAGCGCGGCGACGTCAGCATCTCAGGAGCTTGGAGCACGTCCGTGTCCGCCGGCTCGAAGTAGGCGCGGAGCGGCTTTCGACAGCAGGCGCCGCCACCACCGTTGGCACCTACGGCCACCGGGCCAGCAAAGGACGGACGAGGGCTAATTGCGCACGATTCCGGATCTCTTGTCTGGCGCGCGCGTGCCATTGACCAGACCGTCGGGGTGAGCCATTCCTTCTTCAAACTAGGGTCGCCGTATGGAGCACGGGCCCCATGTTCCGTCCGCTACGAGCGGCCTTCTTGCCTTTCGGAGTGACTCCGAGTCACTCCGAAAGCGAGGTCGGAGTGACCGTTCCTTTCTGATGGGAGCGGTTGCCCGATACCGAATGGCCCAATGGGCCGCGCGCCTTGCGGCGCCCATCGGTCTGCCTGCAGCGGTCATCGGCGGAGTGCTGCTGGTGGGGCTCGGGGTGGTGGGCGCCGGAGGCACTCCGAACGCCGGGTGGAGTCCCTCCGCGTTCGCCGCCACGGACATTCCACCGCGGTATTTCGCCCTGTACCGCCAGGCGGCGGATGAGGAGGGGATCGACTGGGCGGTGCTCGCCGCGGTCGGTCGCGTGGAGACCAACCACGGGCGCTCGACGCTGCCCGGAGTGCACTCCGGGCAGAACTCCGCGGGCGCGATGGGGCCCATGCAGTTCCTGGGTGCGACCTGGAAGGCGTACGGGGTCGATGGTGATGGCGATGGCCGCCGCGACGTCTACGACCCTGCCGACGCGATTCCGGGGGCGGCCGGCTACCTGGCTGCCTCGGGTGCACCCGGCGACTACCGAGCCGCGCTCTGGGCGTACAACCACTCCACCACCTACGCGGACGAGGTCCTCGCATGGGCGGAGCGCTACCGCGGCGCCGCCGCAGTAGCCGGTAGCGGCGCGGGGGCAATCGCCGCCCGTGCCGCGCTCGCCTGGCTGGGCACGCCGTACTCCTGGGGCGGAGGAACGCTCGTCGGTCCGAGCCTGGGCTTCTGCAACCGGGCGGGCTGCTCTGGCCTTCACACCGTGGGCTTCGACTGCAGCGGCCTCACCCGGTACGCGTGGGCGCAGGCAGGGGTGGTGCTGCCGCGGGTGACCTACGAGCAGTGGCGCGCCGGCGTCCCGGTCGGGGATCCCCGCGAGTTGCAGCCCGGGGACCTCGTCTTCTTCTCAGACCTCGACCACGTGGGGCTCTACATCGGCGGGGGTCGGATGGTGAACGCCCCGGCGACCGGTGAGGTGGTCCGCATCGAGGACATCAGCTCCGGGACACGGGCAGCGACCTACGTCGGCGCGATCCGGCCCACCGCTGACGGGGAGAGGCGATGACCGCCGGAGCGCGCCCGAAGCGCGAGCAGCCCGCCCACTCGACACCCGCCGCGCCAGCGGAGAGTATGAGGTTTAGAGAGGATCGGTCTGTGCCCTCTGACATCACCCACCCCCGCGATGCGCTGTCGGTGTTCCTCGACGCGCTGGCGCTCAACTACCACCGCCAACTGATCCGGTTCGCCCGGCGGCTGACCGACGGCGACGACGAGGCCATCGACCTGTGCAACGAGGCGTGGGCCGAGCTGTTCGCGAATCCGGAGCGCATCGAGGGCCTCACCGAGGTCGAGGCCTACTGGGAGCTGCAGGACCTGGTCCGGATCGTGTGGCGACGCACGCGACGTCAACGCGACCGCATCCGCCCCGAGGACCCGGAGGCCCTCCGCGATGGGCCACTGGCGGCGAGCGATTCGGATCTTGCCTGGCAGGGAATGATCGACTCCTGGCACTACGCCGCGATGTTCGACCGGCTCGCCAAGCTCACCCGCCGCCAGCAGGAGGTCATGCTCCTGCACATCATGGGGTCCAACGGTCGTGAGACCGCCGAGATCCTCGGGATCGGAGAGCGGACCGCACGCGACCACCTGGTCGCCGCCGAAGCCGGCCTGGAACGCCTCGGAGTCCAGCCAAAGCGCGGCATCTTCGAGGTGCAGTCCGTCCTCCCGCCGGCGCTGCTCATTGGGGCGGCATCCGCCAACCAGTCCGACGACCCGCTGATCCACGCGGTCGGCGCGATCAAGGAATTCGGGCCAGCGCCGGAGGCCGCCGCACCGCCGGCTCCACACGTCGACCATGTCGTCAGTGCCGACCACCTCACCCACGCCGCCGCGCCGGGCGCACGGGCGGGCACGGTCGATGATGTGGTCACCGGGATGGGTGCGGCGTTGCGGACGCTGGGTCGGCTGCCCGCGGATCCGGCGCACTGGATTCCGTGGGGGCGATCCGTGCTGACCGCGGTCAGCGCCCTCGCGATCACCATCGTGGCAGGCGTCGCGGTGATCTCCGGCCGAGGCGGAGGAGAAGCATCGCCCCACAAGAGCACAGCCGGAATGGTCGCCCCTGTGGTGGTCACGGTCACCAAGCCGCCGACCACGCCACGGGGTTCGTCGCATGTCGCCGGAGATGAGGCGGCGCGGAGTGCACGCGCCCAAGTGCCGGCCAGGATGGAGTTGGCCCGCGTCACGCGGATCTCAGCCGCCAACCGGCGCTCCAGCTCGACCCGCTCGACGTCGGGTGGCCCCTCGGGCGCCCGCGGCACCACGTCATCTGCGTCGGCTCCGGTCGCGGCGCCGTCGAAGCCGGCGCCTTCCTTCGAGGCAGCGCAGCAGTCGGAGTTCCGGTGAGTCGCGGCTATCGGCAGCTGGCAGCGCCGGCCGCGCTCCTGATCACGCTGGCAGGGGGCAGCGCTCAAGCCGCGGCGGCCGAGGTGACGCTCACCGCGCAGGCGCGCACGCTGCACGCATGGTTCCTCACCCAGGCCCCCGCCCCACCGAGCGCCGCCAGGGTCTGCATCGTCGACCGCGGCACGGACCTCACGCCTGATACGCAGGCCATTGAACGGCGCTGGGTCTGGGGTGAGGGTCCCCTCGGTGACCTGTCAGCGGACGGCCACGGCACGCACCTCGCGCAGCTGGTCGCGGCCCCGGTCAACGGGTGGGGCATCGCCGGTATCGCTCCCCAGGTCGGCGCCGTGAGCGTCGGCATCGGTGCCGAGCCGGACGCGGGCTGGGCGGCGCTGACTTCGGGCGTCTGGGCGTGCGCCAGGATCCCCGAGGTCCGCGTGATCTCGATCTCGAGCACCCCGCCCGTCGCGTCTACGGCAGAGGCGGAGCAGTTCACGGGGCAGGTCGCGATGGCGCGCGACCGCGGGATCAGCGTCGTGGTGGCCGCCGGCAATGAGGCAACCACGCTGAGCGGTCTGGCAGCCGTGCAGGGAGTCATTCCAGTTGCGGCCGTCCAAGCCGACGGCGGCGGGCTTTGCGCGTTCTCCAATCGCGGCCCCGGCGTTCTGGCAGCGCAGGGCTGCGGTGTCGAGGCGACGACGACGACGGGTGCCCAGGTTCGCCTTGACGGCACGAGCTTCGCTGCTCCGCAGGTCGCGGCAGTGCTGGCGGCGCTGCGCGCGTATCGGCCGGACCTCGACCGGGAGGCGGCCGAGCGCATGCTGGCCGACTCCGCGCGGACTGGGCCGGCGGATGTCCGCCTGGTCGACGCGTCCGGGCTGTTCTCGGCGGCGGGCCTCCAGAACCTGTTTCGCGAGCCGCCCACCCCGGTCGCGTCCCTCGCCCGGCAAGGTGCCCCGGCCGCTCGCCTCACCAGAAGCGGTCACCGCACCGTGCGGGTGAGCGTCGCCCCCCTTGCGGCGGGCTGGCGGGTGATCTGGCGAGGATCCGGCGTCCGACGCCTCACCCGGTCCTCCCTGGTGGCCGCTCGGTCCACGCGGCCGAGGGTCATCCGGATCGCCGTCACCCGCCCGGGAGCAGGACCCAGCGTCTGGCGCACCATCAGCATCCCCGCGACAGGTGCACTGCGATGACGACGCGACGCGGCCTCTGGATCGCCATCGCCACCGGGGCGATGGCATCCGCCCTCCCAGCCCCTGCCTCCGCCGCGACGTTCACCGTCACCTCCTGCACCGATGCCATCTCGAACCGGGCCTGGGGCCTCACCACCTCCCGACCCGACCTGCTGGAGGGCCTGTTCACCTGCCCACCCGGCACGGGTCGCACCGGCGGTCTGGTCGCCCAGGAGCGGCTGGTCAGCCCCGCCACCACCCCGACGGGCGCCAGCGTCGAGTGGCGCTTCACGGCCCCGGCCGGCGCGACGGTCACGGGACTGAGCCTCGACCGCTGGCTCGCGGCCCAGGTCGACCCGGGGTGGGTGTCCTACATCCGAACCGCGGAAGGGCTCACCATCGAGAGCTGCCGAGCACCGGCGGGTCCGTCGGTCACCTGCGAGATCGGCGCGGGGACGGCGGTGCTCGCCGCGCCGGACTACGACCCCGAGACCTTCACCGGCCTGCAAGCCACCGGCCTTGTGATCGGGGTCGCGTGCGACACCGCCAACCCCGGGGGTTGCAGCAACGGTTCGCCAGGCGCCCCCGGCGCCCAGCACCTGGTCGGTGCCGCGGCCCGGAACATCATCGTGACGCTCAGCGAAAACACTCAGCCCGCGATCAGCACCGTAGCCGGCGCCGCGGGCCCCGGCGTTCGGTGGATCGGCGGGCAGAGCTCCGTGCAGGTCAACGCCACAGACATCGGATCGGGTGTCGCCGGCGCCCGAATCGTCACGCCGGACGGATCGGCGCTCGGCGCCGCCACCACACCCTGCGATCAGCAGACCCGGCCCTGCCCCAGCCCGGTGACGCTCAGCGTTCCGATCGACACGCGCACCCTTCCGGACGGCCCGGCCACCCTCCGGGGGATCATCACCGACGCCGCCGGTCTCACCACCACCAGCACGCCCTGGACGATCGGCATCGACAACAGCCCGCCTGTCGCCCCGACCGAGGACAGCACGGCCCGGCCGTTCACCACCACTCGCCCGGTCCCCGTCCGATTCCCATCAACCGGCGCCCCGGTGATCTCGGCCACGTGGCGCGTGCGGCCAAGCGGCGGAGGATCCGTGGTGGCCACCGGACGGGCGAGCTCCCAGAGCGGCCTGAATGCCCTCGGCGTCAGGGTCCCCCGTGTCGGCGACTGGCGCGTCGAGTACGACCTGCAGGACGCCGCCGGCAACGCCGCCCAGGGCGTGGTCGGCTCAGAGATCTTCGTCGCTCCACCGCCCCGCGTGCGGGGCCGGGTCCTGCTGCTGCCCTGGAACGTCGGCATCCGCATCGGCGCCACACTCATCCGCCGTCAGGTGGTGGTCACCGCCAACGCCTCCCGACTTCGGGTGCCGTTGCCACTCGCCCCATTGGGCGGCCGGACGTTGACCGCTCGGTGGCGGCTGGTCGGCGGAGGCCCCAGCTACAGCACCCGCCTTCGAGTCCCTCAAGCCCCCCTGCGCTGAGGAGCAGCCCGTGAACCCCCGTCACGTCACCAGAGCCGCCGTCATCGCCGGGGCGCTCGCCGCCGCGCCAATGGGCCTCGGGGCACCGACCCCTGCCGAGTACCAGTACATGGGTGGCACCGGCTGGGCACAGATCGGGCCGCCAGGCCCGTGGACGATGGACACCGTCCTCGGCCGGTTCCAGCTCATCGATCAGGCCGCCATCAACGCCCCCGCCGACCGGTACGTCGCCGGGACGCTCGCCCAAGCGCGCTGGTGTTCACCAGTCGCCGGGACGAACCTCTCCCTGATCGAGGGCGTCATCACGGCGTACCACACCACCGCCTACCCCGGGACGAGGGTGATGAGCGGCGCCGGATTCGACGCAGCCGGGCAGCCGATCCGCGGCACTCTCACGGCTGACGCTCCGGGCCCTCAGGGCGTGCGCGTCGACGCGATCAACGGCCCGTGCGTCTACGTGCGGGTCCAGGAGGGCACCACCAAGACCACCACGAACCGGCGGCTGTGGGGCCTCAAGGTCAACGCCGCGATCTACACCGACCTGATCGGGCCGAGCGTGACCACCCCCACCGTCACCTGCCCGGGGACCGGCGGCTGGTGCACCGGCCCCCTTGAGGTCAGCTGGAACAGCGCGGACAACCTGCTCGGGCGCAACGGCACCCGCGCCGAGGTCGACGGCGGCGGCAGCCTGCTGCCCACAGACACCTACGAAGACGGCACCCACAGGGTGACCGGCCTCGACCCTGGCCCCGACGGTCCGCGCCTGGTGCGCGCCGTCGCAGAAGGCGCCGGCTGGAATCCCGCCGTCGCCGTCACCGCCATCCAGGTCGACCGCACAGCGCCGTCCATGCCGACAACCTTCACCGCGTCCACGACCAGCGGCCCGGCCCCGATAACCCTCAGCGCAGCGGGCTCCACCGACCAGCGGTCCGGCGTCGCTGGCTACCAGTTCACCACCGACGGCGGCCGCACCGTCCGCCGAGACCCGGTCCTGCGGGACACCGGTGCGTACACCGTCCGCGCACGCGCCATCGACCAGGCGGGCAACACATCGGTCTGGACCGCGCCGATCAGCGTCGCGGTCACTCAGGACACGCCCTCCAGCGCCGCCGTGCCCCCGGCGATCCTCGCCCAGGGCCCGTTGCCGGATCTGTCCCGGGCCCAGCTGACCAGCATCCGCGGCACAGCGCGAAATCGTGTCTACCGCGGCCAGGTCGTCGCCTACGTCAAGGCCAAGTACCGGCGCGCCACCGCCATCCGAGGCCGCTTCGGCCTCGCCGTCGCAAGGAATCCGCTGCGCCGCGCCACCGTGTTCTTGCTCACCAGCGCGAGCGCAACGGCACCGGTGGGAATCGCCCAAACCGACCGCAGCGGCCGGTTCACCCTCCGCTTCCGGCCGACCCGGAATGGCCTCTACCAACTGTGCGCCGTCGGCCGGCCAATGGTCTGCCGAGGAGTCCTTGTTCGCGTCGCTCCGCGCGTCCTCCTGGCCAAGCCGGCGACCACTCTGGCCGTCGGCAACTCCCTGCGAGTCAGCGGCATGGTCGTGCCTGGCCTCTGGGCCCGGGGACGGCTCGTCCGCCTCGAGTTCCGCACCCGCACCGGCTGGGTGAGCGCTGGCAAGGCCGGACGCATTGACCGCTTCGGCCGGTTCCGGCTCTCGTACCGCCTGCTCGTGCCGCTGCAGAGCCGGTACCGCGTGCGGCTGGACGTGGGACCCCGAGACGCCCTGGTCTCCGGGTTCAGCTCGCCCATCGACCTGGTCGTGCGGTGACCTTGCCCGCGAGTTCGGTACGTGGCTACGTGCCCACGTACCTACGTATCCACGTATCCACGCACGACGCCCGGGAGAGAACCTCGTGCTCATCGTGATCGCCAACACCAAAGGTGGCGTCGCCAAGACGACCACCGCCGTCCACCTTGCCGCAGTCCTCGCCGAGCGAGGCCGGACACTCCTCGTCGACACCGACCCGCAAGGATCGGCGCTCTCCTGGGTCGAGGGACTCGACGACTACCCGGCGGTCGCCATCGGCCGGGCACGCAGCCGCGGACTCGCCCGCGATCTTGCTGCCCTCGCGCGAGATCACGACTTCACCGTCGTTGACACACCGGGCTCGCGCGAACGCGGCATCGCCGCCCAAGCCGTCGCCAGCGCCGATCTCGTCGTCATGCCGCTGGCCCCCACGGCCGCAGACTTCGCCGATGTCCCCAGGACGCTTGAGCTGATCGACGACTCGGCATTCGGCGAACAACCACGAGTCGTAGCCCTGCTCTCCCGGGTTCGCGCTGGCACTCGCTCGCGCCTTGATGCTCGCGACGCCCTCCATGACTTCGGGGTCGCTGTCTCCCATACGGAGATCCCGCTGAGGGAATCCATCGCGGGCGCCTACGCCGGCCCCCTGGGTGAGCGGGACGCCTGGCGCTCGTTCGCTTCAGAGCTCATGCCCCTTGGGGTCATCCGATGACCGCGATCAGGGAGAACAAGCTGCAGGTGGCGGTGCGGCACGGCTCCCGTCGGCTCGAAGAACGCCCCGCGAGCGCGGTCTCCGGACGCACACGTGTCTCGTGCGACCTCACCAGGGAGAACTACCTCCGACTCCACATGGCGGTCGCGGAACTCGGCGCAAGCAAGATCGCGATTCTCAACGCGCTCGTGGAGCTTCTTGATGAGTGCGTCGTCCGTGAGCGCCTCCGTCTCCCCTAGGCATCGCACTCGAACGCCGATGGCCCCATTGAGTTCGCCAGCTAGGACGTCGCTGTAGGAAAGTCGGGCGGTGGCGGGGGCGTTGGCAGAGCCCCTTCGTGCCACTCCTCGATTGGGTTCTCGTAGGCGTGTCGCAGCCAAGCCAAGCCCTCGGGTGGCAGTTCGACGTTCGGAGCGGCGTTGAAGACTGGCCAGAAGCGCCAGAGTTCAGTGCCGACTCGCTTTCTCAGAATCGCACGCACAGCCGCTTCCAGGACAGTGAAGCCCTCCTCGATGAGGGGATGCACTTCAACTCCGTCATGAACGATTGCTGAGCGCAACCCATACAAGCGCCCGATGTCAGGGAGGCCGGACTCCGTGAGGTCAAGACCCGCGTCCTCCATGAGCTCAACAACCCGCCGAACGTTGCTTCTGTCGACGCCACCGAGTGCCTCGAGGGCGATCCAGAACGCAACGATGGCGTCTGCGGTCGGTCCGGCACGGGCGGCCTTCAGATACCAACGGGCAGCGGTGGTCGCGATCGGGTCCCCTACCGGGTCCTGGATGATGCCGAGGGTTTCCAGTTCGTGCTTCCCGATAGCTCGGGGAAGGTAGTCTCGAACCCAGGCCACACGATTGGCGACGACTGTGCCTTCTTCACTGTGAACGAGGACGTCCTCAAGAATCTCCTCGCCGAAGAACCTCTCGTCGAGCGTCGCCACCAGAAGGCCGGCCGCAGACATGACGTGGTCGCGCCATCCCCGGAATTGGATCCACATCGGTTCATTCGGCTGGACCTGTGCCTCGAGAGTGCACAGGGTCACGTACCTCCCCTCGCCCACCTTGACTCCGCTCTTCATGCACTTGTCCCACACGAGCGGCGGAGGAATTCGCTGCTGCATCTCGACCCGCATGGTCTCGATCGGCCCCTGCGTGAAGGTGAAGTCCACGCCATGGACCCGCACGTTCTCCGGCTGCCCGATCACCGCGTTCGACGTGTAGGCGAGGCGGTAGAGGACATCGCGCCCCGCGAGTTGGTCCACGATGTCCCCGCCTGTCCTGGTGCTATGCGCCGGCAGGAGACCCGAGGTAGGGGGGTTCCAACGAATCTGGTTGTCGCCGTCGCGAGGCACTCGCGGCAAGCCTACTGCGGTCAATCGATCTGCCGGCGGTGGCTAGCGCAGCTCCTTCGAAAAGGGGATCTCCTCGGCAGCTCTCCACCCCGTTCCCCACCGCCGCCATCACCGACGAGGCCGGCCCCTTAAGCGACCTGTGCACCGGAGCGGGCCTGGTCTAGTTTTCCTCAACTCGGCTAGGGCTGTCGCAAGTATGCGTCTGCGGCTGGAGCCCCGAAGATCTTGAATGTGCGGGTGCAAGGCTGCTCCCTGCCCGTCGGGTACCGGCGCGTCGGCTCCATCCGCCTCGGACGCAGCGGGAAAAGAGGTCCCAACGTGAGCGACAGGTTGGCGCGGCTCCCCCAGGACAACCGGGTTGCCCTACGTCACGCTCTCGGCCGGCGTTTCCTCGCGCGGGTGGATGCCCTCTCCTCAGAGGTCACCTCGGGATTGGACACCTACGCCATTCATCTCCACCCGGCAACGACCGAAGCGGACTACGGATGGCTGAAGCAGGAGTGGTCGGGCTTCCTCTTGGAGGCGGTTGAGGCGGTATTCGGCGCGGATTGCAGCAGTACGCGGGGTATCGCGGACCTCAAATCCTCCCTGCTCTCGTTGCAGGTCCGAGCCGAGGGTCTGAGGAGTCTCGTTCAGGGGCTGGATCACATCGCTGAGTGCGACTACTACCGAGGCGCAAAGCCCCTCGACGCGGCACGCACCTGCTCGATTGGTGCCGTGGCGGCATACGCCTCAATGGTGGCTGCCTGCACCGCCCCTGACGAGGGATCCTGGAGCATCGCTGAGGAGCGCTTCGAGGCCGCTGTTACCGGCATCGCTGCGACGGACATCGCGCTTGAAAGTGCCATGTTGGATTGGGGCGACGTTGGTCTCGCCGAGGTTCTGCACTGCGCATTCCGAGTCCCGCCAGCCCAATCGGTCCACTCTGTCGAGAGCTGTATCGGCGCGTATGAGCACCTGGATCCGCGCAAGGGCGCACTACCAGACACGTCACCTCACGTTCAGCCCATCCCGAACGGGATGGGGAATCGCTCGGACCGACTCTTCGCCTTTGCCGAGCGCCAGGTGCGTTTCCTTCCACTGCCGTCTGGGACCATGGACGGCCTCATCGCGCAGGACTACATGCAGGTCGGGTTCCGGCTCGCGACGGAGAGGTTCCCGGCTCTAGCGCACCTCACAGGGCGGTGGGCCTCTCACGTCATCGTGAGCGCCTTGCAGAACGATCGGGAGAGGCTGCAGGAGAGACTCCTTGAGTTCGATCGGGAAGACACCCTGCTCGTCATATGCGAGGCGCCTCGAGCTGACCGAGAGATGGCTCAGGCGAACGGTGACCCTCGCCGAGGGCTCACCGCCTACAGCACGCTGCTTGAGGCCGTGGTCCAGCCTTGGCTAAGGCTGATGCTCGACATGCACGCGCTTGCAGCGGGGGAGACGATGCCTCGGCTGCCGTTCAACACGACGTTGACTCGAGTTCTGAACGCGGCGGCAAGCGCAGGGAAGCGCGACTCGATTCTGCAGGTGCTCGTCGCCCCGGCTGACAGCCGTCTGCGAAACGCCGCTTCCCACAGCCGTGCGCTGCCAGCGGGAGGACGCATTCAGATCATTGGAAGCGGCGGGAAGGTTGAGCGAGTAGTCGAGGCCGTGGAAGTGGAGACCCGGTACGCCCTCCTACGTTCGGGGTTTGCCGGAATCGATTGCGCCAAGACAGCGTTCGGATACGCGGTTGGATGGCAGAACGCAGACGTCGAGATGGAAGCGAGCACCGAATTCGTTGAGCGGTTGGTGCGCATCTACCAAGCTGCGCACGGACTGCCTCTCGTGACAAGCGTCCGCGAGGACGCTGATGGTTCCGTCGTCGTTGCGGCCGAGGGGCCTTGGCCAGGCGGTGAGGTCCCGCGAATGGCGGAGGGTCTGAGGGCAGCGGTTCCTAGGATTACCCACGTCTCAGTCGACGCCGCAGGGGAAGGGACCAAGCCGTAGAGCACTTGGGACTCAACCTCCGCCTTCAGACATCGGCAGGCGCCGTCGACCGCAACCCATACGCCAATACGTGGCTACGCATCTACGTGACCCTTCGGCCCCGCACGCCCGCAGTTCCCGATGGCGAACGGGCGGGTCGCAAGGCCGCCGAGCTGGGCCCGGGACGGCGCGTCAGCGGCTGGTCGTGCGGTAGG
>LNFM01007069.1_pt1 | contig 34083 bp, 30 predicted proteins | sample 596031 | NCBI WGS metagenome assembly LNFM01 (sample SAMN04254537, study PRJNA301005) | activated carbon metagenome | isolation source: dual media filters at the Ann Arbor, Michigan drinking water treatment plant | place: USA: Ann Arbor
GAACCTTCTATGGCACCTTTGATGCACTGCTCAAAGTAAGCCACGAGGTAACGCGCATATCCTCCGAATATCTCATCTCCGCCTTGCCCACCCAGAACCACCTTTAAATGTTCTCCCACCCGCTTCGAGACCATATATTGAGGAAATGATCCCGGGCCAGCTGTAGGCTGATCCAGATGCCAGATAACCTTGGAAATGTTATCAACGAAATCCTGTTCAGTGATGTCGGCGACATGGAGCTCCATTTGCCGATCGTCTGCCAAAGCTTTCGCATAACGCGATTCATCAAAGTCCCTCCCATCCATGAACCGCCCGTTAAACACTTTGAAGGGACTGTCGGGCCTTATCTCACGCGCAAGCGCTGCAAGTAGACTGGAATCAACACCACCACTTACGTAACTGCCAACTTCGACATCGGCGCGCAAATGAATGCGAACCGAGTCCTCCAGAAGTTCCTGCAAACGCCGGACAAACCAGTTTTCGGTGTGGTCATAATCCACATCGTAATGCACTTCCCAATAGCGCTGAGGTTTGGGCATTTGACCTGGCACGACGACTGCAAAATGTGCGGCGGGCAACTGCCAGACGCCATCATTCAAAGCCTTGTTTCCCAAGCAGAACTGAAAGGTAAAGTAATCCGCAAGCGCAGAATTGTTGACCTTTCGATCTTGAAAAAATGGAAGAAGCGCTTTGATCTCTGAAGCAAAATAGAACCCGGCGGTAGTCCGGGCCCAATAAAAAGGCTTGATACCAAAGCGATCTCGTGCCAGGAACAGTTTCTTTTCAGCATCGTCCCAGATTGCAATGGCAAACATTCCTCGTAAACGGTTAACGCAATCAGCACCCCACTTTTGAAAGGCTCGAAGAATTACTTCGGTATCAGAACGTGTGCGGAATTGTTGTAAACCAAGTTCTTCACGTAGCTCTATGTAGTTGTAGATCTCGCCGTTAAAGATGATGGTAAACCGTCCATCATCGCTTTTCATAGGTTGCGCCCCAGCCTCTACATCGATTATGGACAATCGTACATGCCCTAACCCAATTTGGCCATTTCCAGACACCCAGTTACCTGCGCCATCAGGGCCGCGATGACGGAGGAGGGCCATTCCCTTATCCAACTCGCTCGTTGATACCTCTACTCGACGGGGTTGATTAACCATAAAGCCGAAGATTCCACACATATGTCAGTCCTACTAGAAGTCATCCAACAAAAGGGCTCTGTACTTTCAAAGAGCCATGCAACTGCCTTTGCACAGCTAAACGAGAAGAGCTTACCCACAATCAATGAGCAGGTGCCTTTGATCTCTAAAGTGATACCCAGTGACAATAGGGCACAACCCCCGATGCACGGCTCACGGTAATCGTGCGCTACTGAGCAGCGTTCTTTGGTGCTATCTAGTGGCTCAATAGTGCCTATCTTGACAAAATGGTTTTCTTCCGATCGACCCGTTTTCGCCTCTTCAATAGCTCGACATGTCAAGGTTAGCGCACGATTGTTGAAGCTAGCACGAGACTTAGATGATCAAGTAAATGTCAAGCTTGAACGACCAAATGGGGCGACGGCACAAGGAATTTAGTAAATGCTCTATTTAAGCTAGTACTTTCGTAGGCCACCTTGCTCAAGAATTGTACGTAGTCTATGCGCCAAAGGGCGCAGCACTTTTTGCGCGCGATCAGGAAGCTTGCCCCAAATAAGCTGAAGAAAATATACAAGGCGTACGCTGTATTGTTTGAATAACCGTGTAGTTACGGATGAATCTAACCCCACAACAATTAGCTCGAGTACATTGCCCGTGTCATCTGTTTTTTGAAACTTAACTTGAAGCGCATCAATGGATATACTTTCTAGGGAACAATCAATTATCTGGAAAGCTTTTCGACTTGGATTTTCCTGTGACCATTCCAGCACTTTCCGCCCTTTTTTTTTGCAAACGACTTTAACAGTCCCCGGGGGAGGAGCGTATTCTGCATCCCAGCGAATAACTACGCTCTTTAACTTTATAGGCCGTTCTAAAATGTATTCGACCGCATCTCCACCCTCAATTCCACTCCGCTTAGTGGCGATTATGGTTAGGTGGTTAAGGCTTTTTGCTGAACGATAGATCAAATAATCGTTGTTGTTTTGCGTATTCGAAGTTTGAAACTCTGAAAAGTTTGTTTTAAACCATTCGAACTCTTCGTTCAGATATGCGTTCTTCGCTGAAACAAAGGTGTGGCGCCATTCCTCCTTAAATATCTGGTCGACGAGCTCGACCATGGCTTTAAATGTATATCTCTCATTTTTTGCAACCTCGTCGTAAGCCCGCTCGATGATCTCCGCTGCCGCTTCTGGAGAACGTAGGATGCGGACAACCTCATCCATGTTTGAATGATCGCGTTTAAGTGGCACATAATGGCGCCAAGGCGTAAGCACACCAGAATAGTGTCCTTCATACAGTATCATGAGCGTTCTTAATGCCGCCGCTTCGAAGCAACGAGGGGAGATCACATTCATTAGTATCTTGCCGTCCTCGTCTTTAAAATAAAGATTGCGGAGTGTATCGAAGCTCTCTTCAGGATGTTGACTAAGATGAGCTTCTACATTGCGCTGTATCTCACCTGTAAAATCACAAACGCTCGCTCCACTTTCAGTACCAAGAGTGGCTTTACAGTTCGTAAGAAACTCAATCCAATGCTCTCCATAAATTCGGTCTTCTTCGCTACAAGAGATATCCACCTTCAGCCCGTGCTGCGAGGCGTCAATCAGAAATTTTTCAGCGATTTGCCATTTTTGCAGTGTGTGTGATCCCATCCAGGCAGGTAATTTCCGTGCCCGATATCCCACGTCTAGATTTCTTTCCGCGTATGGTTTAACAGCGATATTTACCAAGTCTTGTGGCACATAGCCTGCCAAGACGGTCGTCTTTCGAACGCCTGGTAATTTAGTCGGGCTATAGACCTGATCGATAATTTCAGGTCCAGTTAACGGAAAGAGAGCGTGAATGCCCATATATGCAAGCGCATTCACGGTGTCGTTTATCCATCGGTAATCGTCTTGTACGAATGCTGCCTTAAACCCTGCAAATTCTCGGATGCGGAGCCGACCAGCCGGTGAAATGTAAGTATCGTACGAGGCAATAAGGCTGTAATGAAATATCAGCGCATCGAATCGAGATAAATCTAGCCAGCCCGGCAAATCGCCAAGGATGGAAAGTATGAAGTAATCGTTCTCTGAGTATTTAGGGAACGCAAAAATGTGGTCGATAATTGTCCCTGCAGCGCCAGGGTAATAATTGCATAGAAGCAGTACTTTCTTCTTCAATCGGCCACCCAACATTCTTCTCCAACAAAAGCACGCTGATCAGGACTGCCTAACTAGCTTGAAACCCCAAAGCCGCGCCAAACGCGAAAACTGCTCGGGGTTAAAAGCCTTCACAACTGGCAAAATCTTGCTATGAAAATCACTATGGCCGGTAGCGTTTGATGCGCCTACCAAAGAAGGGTACACAGTCCGAGTTAGGAAGTCGAAACAGCCAGTATGAAATTCGTCGTGAAACTCATAGTTTTGCTCTAAGAAAACTTTCATCTCTGCCAAGCGGCTGTAATAGTTAATCTTGGCCGGAGCAAGTGGCTCAATACCCGATTTCTTACGTAACCTGTTTAATTCTTCAAAGCCGTCAATGTAACCCTCCACGAGCAATAGGCTGCCACCAGGCTTCAAGGCTTTACGCATATTATTAAGTGCATTTTTCTGCTCCTCAAAATCGCGGAGATTGATAAGAACACGAACGCACACTATAGCGTCGTAAGGTCCTTGCCAAAGCTTTGGCTCTAATACATTGTCATGAAAGAATCGATTATTTTTTTCACCGTAGCTCTTCTTAGCTTGATCAATCATGTTTTCTGCATAATCGAAGCCATCTACGTAAGCAGCATTTTTTCGGAGTATGTTGGTCAAGAATCCATTTCCACAACCTACTTCAAGTATCCTGTCAGTATTCCTTACATGCTTGAGTAAAAAATCGGTTTCCAATTGACGTTGTGAAACGTCGGCAATATTTACCAGTTCAGCATTGGCCTCCCGAACTGCTCTTTCGTTCCAGTGAATATCAGTCAAACTTTTTGCCATTTTTTTTCTCCATAATTACTTCTCTAACCGCATCCGCAATATTTAGGAATACTGCAGAGGCATATCTCTCGTGACCTAGTTGGCTTAAATGCAAAACATCAGGCTCGGGCAGTAACATAGCTCTCAACTGGTCTCTATCCACATCTTCAAATGCTTTTTCAATGTCGCATAGAATTACCTTTGCCTCCTTGGCTACATCTCTGACGATTTCGTTGTATTTAATACGTCGTTCCTCCAACGTTTTCCCGTCAATCAGTTTCCGATAACGAAGTGTTGGGTGATTAGTGGACAAGATGATATGCGACGCACCAAATGCTCGTGCGCGGGCGATCATTTCTAATAAATTTGCTCTATATGCCGCCTCGGATACCCTAGGTAGCCCCCGATCTGTATCCCAGCAATTACAATCGTTTAGGCCGAATTGAAGAGTCATTACATTCGGCTCTAACACCTGCACATCTCGGGGGAAACGCTCTAGTCCTTGACGAGTAGTTTCACCAGATATTCCCCGATTAAAAAAATGAAGCTGGTCTGAGTCAATCATCCCAGACGTGAAGGCACGAATCTCACGGGTAACCAGCTCTGTCCACCTTTGAGAATGGTGACGTAATCGACTCAATTTTCACAGCTATACCCTTTATTGCTTTAGTGATTCAACCAAAATATAACAATGTCATGAGGCATCATTCATTGATGTGATAATTCTTTTTTTTCGGGCGATAACAACAATCTCTAACGGCTTCATCAGCGCCCTTCCCAACCAATTTGGAATTTTGCTCACATCGTTATCGCTTGGGTATTTTCTTTTGAGCAGCGACTCCAATATCCTCTTTCCTCTCCCTTCTTTGAACAGAGTTCTTCTGCGATAAAGGTAATACCCGTCGTAATGAATGCGTTCGATCTGAAACCCTGCTTGGCTCAAAATAAGCGATAGGTTGCGTTTCGAGAAGTTCCGTAAGTGCGCAAACTTGTATTTGGACCCCAATAACCTAGAGTACTGAAGCATGTTGTCCTCAAAAGGGACACGTAATGCCATCAGCCCATCGGGCATGAGTGCTGTATTCACGCTCAATAGAAAGTCTATCGGATTGATAACGTGCTCAAGAATATCCGATGCGACAACCAGATCAAACTCTTCCTTAAACGGAAGGTTCTCAGCATTAGCCGCCAAGCACTCCACATCCACAGTAGATTTGACATACTTTAAAAATGGGATAGAAATGTCAACCGCAGTGATTCTGGCCGAATCATATTTTTCTTTAAGTTTTCTAAGCAAAAAGCCCTGGCCAACACCCACCTCGAGAATCGATACGAACCTATCCGTCCCCAAATAAGTAATTAGCTTCGCCGCTTGGTTAGCCAGGTATGCGCCATCAACAATTTCCTGTTGAAGGTCCGCCTCTGACAAATTTTTATAGTTGTTTACATAGTCAACGAATGAGCCGTCAGTTTGGTCGGAATTTGATAGATAAATCGGTATGCCTTCATGTTGTTGTGGTTCCCAACTACATGCCTCGCAAGAATCGCCTGTGACTCGCAAAACATTCCGGCAATTTGGGCAAAGTCGCATTAATTGATACCTTGATCTGTGCTTTGGTTATTGTCTAAAGACCTTTGTTCTTGTGTCGGCTCAAAGCACCATTCAGCTGAATGAATAAACGCTGCCCCTAATACTGATAGAGAATCCGGCATCTCAATGCTAAAAGTGAAACTTCTGCTCAACAAATCATAACGACATGCAGTATTCAGTTGCTCTAATGGCGTGCTGTCTAGAATGCTTATACCAATAGTGTAGTCTCCGGGCCCAATCTGAACTGGATTCAATATTATTTCTACCTGTCGTTGTTCACTTTGGGAAATTTCAAACTGGTCTGGCGGACTAAAAATTCTCGCCACCCCGACACCAAGATGATTATCAATAGCGATTCCGTAGCGACAGTGATAGCCGCTTCCTCTCTCAGCTATTATTGAAATAATAATTTTAGCGGGTCTCAGCGCAACTAGTTTATTTGTGCGCCCTCTTTCAGTAACTATCGTAAATCCGCATACCTTCAAACCCGGCTCAGATTGCCATCGGGAGACTCCGCCAGGGGCCACAAAATCGAATTGATTTCCGCCGATACGCACGAAGGGAAAAATAGGGGTTTCTTCGTGCGGGAGAAATCTTGGCGTGTGTAACAAGATTTCTTTAGGTAGTTCAAATGAACGAGCAGTAGCGCATTGAAAAGGCTCAGTCGCAGTAACGGGTAAAACTGCGGAGGATTCATCAGTGCTGTTCTTTCCTGATAAGGGGACACCACCCATTGCTCTTATGATCGGACCATGCAAGTATTCCTCATAAGCCTTTACAACGAGAAAGGCCTCGCCTCTCATGCGCACGCAACCTTCATCAAGCCATATAGCCTCATCACATAGCTCTAAAACCTGTTGCATGGAATGCGAAACCAGTAGCATGGTGCACCCAGAAGTTATCAATGCCTCAACCCGTTTTTTTGATTTCGCCACAAAATATGCGTCTCCGGCCCCAAGAACTTCGTCGATGATCAGAATATCGGGGCGAATTGCGGTAGCTGCCGCGAACATCAAGCGCGCCTGCATTCCCAGCGAATAGGATTTGAACGGCTGATTTAGATAATCGCCCAGTTCGCAGAACTCGATGATGCCGTCCATTGCTTTCCGGTATTCGCTACGATTCAGTCCGTTGTACTGGAGAGACGCCTCGACATTCTCGCGACCGGTGTATTCAGGATGGAAACCCAAGCCGATGTTCATAAGCGCCTGAACCTCACCATTAACCTTGACGGTTCCGCTGGTCGGAGCGAAATTTCCACAGAGCAATTTCAGCAGGGTGGTTTTACCAGCCCCATTTCGGCCAACAATCCCTATTCTGTGCCCGCGCTTCACTTCTAGGGAGATGTTATCCAGCGCAGTGAATTTCTTATAAGGCACCACTGGTTTGATGCCAAAGCGATGCAACCCCAGTATGTCGACAAGCTGATCTCTTTGACTGCCATGTAGCTTGTATACTTTTGTTACGTTCTGCAACCGTATTGCGTAATCGTTAGGCATAGTCAAAGAAAACGAATTTGGCTTTTAAAAATACAACGTAGCCCAGCAAAAAACTTCCCAGCCCCAAAATAAGTGAGCCCATCACCGGGATCAGCTCTGGCCATGTACCGTATGCGATAAGTTGCTGGAATACCAGAACAAAGTAGGACAAGGGGTTAAGATAAATGATGAACTTCAGGGCCGATGGCACCATTTCTGGGGTGTAGGCAAAAGGACTCAAGATCATCATTAGCATGACTATTAGACCTAGTGCATGCTGAATGTCCTTTGCTACTAACGAGAACAAAGAAAGTAGCCAACCTAGACCCACAGCAAACATAACCAATAGCAGCCAAAACACCGGCACCAATAAAATGGCTTGCCAACTGGTTCGGCCTAGTACAAATCCCAGTATCAGTGTAATTATCAGTCCAGACACTCCCGGCACTTGGGCTGCCAATGCTGACCGCAGCGGAATCAGTTCCGCAGGAAATACGGTATTCAGAAGTAAATTTTTGTTGGCGGTGAGCGAACCAGTTGAAGATATAAGTATCGCGCTAAATGCCAACAAGGGAACCAACCCGGAGAAAACCAGCAAGACATATTGCCATTCGGTTAGGCCAGCGGGCCGCACTTTGAAGATTACAGTGTAAAGAATGGCAAAAATACTAAGTTGTAAGAAAGGAAACAGGAAAGCCCAAAAGATACCTAAGACTGAGCCCGTGTATTGCTGACGGACATCCAGCATCACGCCCTCGAGTAAACGACGGCGGTACCGCGTGAGGCTTTTTAAGGATCGAAATACACCATTGCTCAAACTCATACTGTATTGTCCTTACCAGTTAAGAGGTCGCCTGCGACATCAGCTTGTCGTGCTTAGCAATGCTGCGTTTAATTAAATCAACATTCGCTTCGGTCCACTCAACTGTGCGGCGCAGCCCTTCCGGCATCTCCATCTGAGCTGTGAATCCAAGTTGGAGTTGCGCTTTTACCGTGGATGCGAAACGCTTGCCTGAACGATCCCAATCGCGTGCCGGACGAAGATCCAAGGGGGTCTTGTTGCCAGTATATTCATTGATCATCTTCGCTAGTTCTAGAATGGTGGTCTCTCGGCCGGTAGCCAGGTTATAAACCTCCCCGGTCTGCCCTTTCAAGGCACAGGCCATCAAGCCTCTCGCCATGTCTTCCACAAAAATGAAGTCGCGACTGGTATTGCCGCCATTATCCAAGGGCAGCGCTTCTCCATGCAAAGCACGCCAGATGAAAGTGGGCGTCACATTGCGCCAAACGGTATGCACTGTTCCTCGCCACTGTCCAGCCCCGAGGATTTCACGGGGGCCATAGACATTCGAGAACCTAGCCTTGACTAAGGGTAGTTGATAGCGCTGAAAATAGTAATTTCCGTAAAGTTCCCCGACGATCTTGGAAATCGAGTACGGGCTGTCGTGGTACAGCGTAACCGGCTGCTCCTCGGTCGTCGCTGTCGGCAAATCGTAAGTCTTTTCCGCTACAGCGCATGCGGCGGCTGCATAAACAACCTTCTTGAGGGCTTTGATGTCCTTGAGTCGGTCAAAGAGTTTGAGCGACGTTAGCGTATTGTTGTCGTGATCTGCCATCGGGTCCGCGATGGATGACTGGTTGCCGTGATAACAGGCGAGATGGAAGGCGTAGTCGAGATCCACGGGCAGTGCGGCGAGAATTCTGTCGTCGATGATCGAGCCAAAAACGAAGCGAACGCGTGCATCGGCTGGAATATTGGCTACGTCAGACGATAGCAGGTTATCGACAATGATTATCTCGCGCGGATTCTGCTCGAGTATCTGGTGCACCAAGTTGCTTCCTACGAAGCCGGCACCGCCAACTACCAAGACTCGCGAATTCGAAAAGTCAGCATTGCTCATGGGTTCTCACTTTGCGGTTGGCGCCTTTAGATGCGAATAAACATCGGAAATGCCGTATTGGTCATACCACTGCAGCTGCCTGCGGATGGTGTCGGCAAAACTGACCTTGGCCTGCCAGCCAAAAGCCCGCAGGGTATCCGATGCATCGAGTGAAACCACGGCCACGTCGTCCGCGGCAGGCGGGACAATAGGCACATCGATGTGACCCAGCCCGAGATATTCTGCGACCAGGTCGAATATTTCCTTGATGGAATACGCTTCACCGCTGGCGATATTGAACGTCCCGACAGGTGCATCGGCTTTGATGGCGAGATCCATGAAAGCGAGGAAATCGCTCATGTCGAGGAAATCCCGCGCAGTATCTGAGCAGAAACAATTCTGTCCGGCCTTTAATCGCTTGTAGAAGGTGGGGATCGGTCCGATAGCAAGACGCGGCCCGGTAACGTTGGCGATGCGCAAGGTCAGCGTTGGCACGCCCGAGAGCAACATGAACTGCTCGCCCGCCGTCTTAGTAATGCCATAGCTTGTGAACGGCGCTGTTGGATGAGACGCCGGGATAGGCAGTTTCTGCGGCCGGCCATAACACAGAGCCGTTTGAAAATTGATCAGGCGCGTCACGCCGATGGCCTTTGCAGCCTTCGCCACATGGATGCTACCGGTTATGTTGGTGCGGGTATCTTCGAACCAATTTTCCGGGTCTTTATACGCCGCGGCAGAATGCACCACTATTTCCGGTTTGAACGCCGCAAAGCATTCATTGACTACGGATTCCTCAGCAATGCTGCCTTCCCTGACCGTAAGTCCCTGCACTTTAGGAACGACTTCGCGCTTGCCGGTGGCGAAGTTGTCGATGACGAATATCTCATGCCCTTGCGGCAGCCAGTGTTCGATAAGATTGGAGCCTAGGCAGCCCGCCCCGCCGGTAATGAGAATACGCATATTCAATTTCCCCGATTATTTCTTGTCTTGCAATAAGCGAAGGTGGGTGTATTCACCAAGAGTGCCATGCTTTTGGTAATAGGCAATGGCTTCGGAAACCGTCGTTTGCAGAGGCGTGAATTCGATCTTGCCGAAATCGTGGAAAGTGCGAGACGGATCGAGCAGGATCGAGAAAACATCGTCAGGCCCAAGCTCCTTGACTTCTGCCCGGGGCTTGCCGGGCACGTTCATGGCATCGACCACGGCATCGTAGAGTTCCTGAATGGCGACATCCGTTCCGGACGAGAAGTGATAGGCTCCATGCCCCACGCCATCGCAGGCCTTGACGGTGACAGCAGCAAGGTCCTTGACAAAGACAAAGTCACGGCGCGACTTTGTGACAAAGCATTTTTTGCCGTCCTTCAGACGTTGGTAAAAGATCGGCAGCGGTCCAGCCACGTTGCGTGGACCGATGACGTTGGCCAGACGGAAGGTGACAAAATCAATTCCCGAGAGCTCAATGTAGTACTCGTTGGCTGTCTTGGATATTGCGTAGCTGCTTCCCGCTGGATTACGCGGATGATCGAGACGAATTGGCTGTTGCATTGGCTTGAGGCCGTAGCAAAGCGCCGTCTGGTAGTAGATGAAGCGCTTGACGCCGCATTTCTTTGCGAGATCAACCAAGAGCGCCCCGCCGACGCAGTTGGTTAGCGTGTCGTTGTACCAGTCATCTGGATCCTTGTAGGAACACGCTGCATGAATAATTACATCCGGACGCATGTCGCCAATCAGCCGTTCCATTTGCGACTTGTTGGCAATGCTATCTATCACGACGGTCAGATTGGGATGATCAGCAAGATGCTCGCGTCGGCCAGTCGCCAAGTTGTCTACCACAATTACTTGGTCACCACGTGCAAGCATCATTTCCACGACGTGAGAACCGATTTGGCCAAGACCTCCGGTTACGATTGCTTTCATACTTACCTCCTACACCAAATAAATTAAGTTTATATAGATTTAAGCCAGCAGCGTGACTATCTTTCCCGCCGCATCGCCATCGCCATAAGGTTTATCTTGAATCACAATTCGTGCTTTGTTCATTACATCATCCATCGCGGCTAGGATGGCGGGAGTCGAAGCGCTGACTAGCTGATTCGCTCCCATACTGACCGTTTCTACCCACTCGGTTTCATCGCGCATAGTGATGCACGGAATGCCATAGAAAAAGGCCTCCTTCTGCACACCGCCCGAGTCGGTGAGAATCACTCTAGCGGCCTGTTCCAAGGCAATCATGTCAAGAAACGGAAGCGGCTCAGTGACCTTGACTCTGTCCAGCCTGCTGGCCAAGCCGTGGTCGGCCAACAACTTGCGTGTGCGGGGATGAAGCGGCAAAACGACGGGAAGCCTTTCGGCAATTTTGCCTAATGCCGAGACAATGCTACCTAGTCTTTCGAGGTTATCGGTGTTTTCCGCGCGATGGCAGGTCGCTAGGGCAAACCCTCTCTCCAAAAGATCTAATTGCTTGAGACATTTGCTTTGCGATCGGGCTTTTTCTCGATAGAACAAAGCGACGTCGTACATCACGTCGCCAACGTTATGCACCCCTTTTGTGATGCCTTCGGCCTGAAGATTGGCAACGGCCGTTTCCGTCGGACAGAAAAGCATCGTGGACACGCGATCGGCAAGGATGCGGTTGATTTCTTCCGGCATGCGCATGTTGAATGAACGCAGACCCGCCTCGACATGCGCAACAGGGATGTGCAGTTTTGCGGCAGCAATCGCACCGGCTAAAGTAGAGTTGGTATCCCCGTAGACGAGCACCCAGTCGGGCTTTTCCCGGAGGAGGACGTTTTCGACGGCTTCGAGCATACGGCCCGTCATGGCGCCGTGATTTCCACCTGAAATTTCCAGGTTATATCCAGGGCGTGGAATATCAAGCTCGTCGAAGAAAACATCGGACATGTTTTCGTCGTAGTGCTGCCCCGTATGCACGAGCACTTCCTCAATGCTCCGTGCCTGGTTAATTCGGATCGCTCGTGAGACTGCTGCGGCTTTTATGAATTGGGGGCGGGCTCCAACGATAGTGACAACCTTAATCACTTCTCGCCCCCGCTCCCAGGGTCGCACATATCGCATCCTGCTCAACTGGCGACAGATCAGCACTCAACGGCAGGCTTATAACCTCGGTAGCCACCTTGCTGGAAATAGGTGTGCAGCCAGGGCAGCATAGATGTCGGTAGGCAGGTTGCTCATTCAGCGGAACAGGATAATGAACTGCCGTGGGGATACCAGCCGCTTTCATTCGCAGCTCCGTGGCGGATCGATCCTGCGGCATCACGGTGTATTGGGCATAAACACTCGTACGGTCTGCTCGTTGTTGCACTCGCTTGATCCCCGCTTCGTCCAGAAATTTGTTGTAACGCGCCCCGATTTCCAGCCGTCTTTCAATTTCCCATTCAAACCTGCCCAGTTTTGCCAGCACGACTGCGCATTGCAAAGTATCCATGCGGCCGCCAACGCCTATGCGGGTATGCACGTAACGCTGGCTTTGCCCATGGACACGGATTTCCCTGGCTGCCTTCGCAATGTTGTCATCACCGGTGAATATCGCCCCGCCGTCGCCGTAACACCCTAACGGCTTGCTCGGAAAAAACGAAGTGCATCCAATCGTCGACAGGTTGCAACTCTTCTTGCCTTTGTATGTCGCCCCGAAGCTCTGGGCGGCGTCTTCGATCACCGGTATGCCGTGCCGCGCGGCGATGGCATTGATTTCATCCATATCGGATGGTTGCCCATAGAGGCTTATGGGCATGATGGCGCGGGTTTTCGGGGTGATGGCCACCTCGATTTTCGAAGCATCGATGTTGCAGGTATCGGGTTCGATGTCGACGAATACCGGCTTGCCCCCGAGCAATACGATGACTTCCGCGGTTGCAACAAACGTAAACGGGCTGGTGATGACTTCGTCACCGGGGCGAAGGTCCAGCGCCATCAGTGATATCAGCAGCGCTTCTGTCCCGGATGCCACGGTAATGCAGTGTTTTGCTCCGGTATAAGTCTCCAGGCGTTCTTCCAGTTCACGGACTTCAGGGCCCATGATGTACTGCCCGTGATCCAGAACGGCGTTGATTCGGCGCTGGATTTCCGGCTTCAGCGCCACATATTGTGACTTGAGATCGATGAATGGGATGCTCATGTTTTGACAACCGATAGTTGTTTTCCTGTCAGCCGGTATGTCTGGCCACCGTGCGGACACTTGTACTCGCCACCGCCTTCCAGCGGAAGCGGAATCTGCTCGCCATACTCGCTCATCCAGCCAATCTGGCGAGCAGGAACCCCGACCATCAGGGCATACGCCGGAACGTCCTTGTTCACCACCGCGCCGGCACCAATGAATGCAAACTCCCCTATGGTCACGCCGCATACAATCGTGCAATTGGCGCCGAGGCTGGCACCCTTTTTGACGAGGGTATTCCTGTATTCGCTCTTTCGTTCAATCAGCGAGCGGGGGTTGTAAACATTGGTAAACACCATGCTGGGCCCGCAGAACACCCCTTCTTCGAGGGTTACGTTGTCATAGACGCTGACGTTGTTCTGGATCTTGCAGGCATCGCCAATCACGACCTTGTTGCCAACAAAGACGTTTTGCCCGAGAGACACGCCCCTGCCGATCCGGGCACCGGCACACACGTGCACAAAGTGCCAGACCCGGGAACTCTCACCGATGCTGGCGCCATCGTCAACGATTGCAGATGGATGGATGAATACGTCTTTCATGGCCTCCTCTTGTGCTCAGAGTGCATCCGTCACCTTTTCGGCCAAAGACATGGCCGTGGTCCATTTCCCGCCAAAAACCGAAATCAGGCTGCCCTGGCGGGTCACAGCATATTCACGCGTCGTCCTGTTCGGATCCTGGTGTCCACGAATCAGCGGCCTGAGCCCGGAAAACTGCTGTTCGACATCAAACTCCGCATCAGGCCAATAGTGCCTGAACACGGCCAGCAGATACGAGCGTTCTTCCGCGCTGCACTCGATCGGGTCGTCCAGCAACTGGCGCACCTCGGTGGTCCCGAGCAGGGTTTTGCCCTTCCACGGCAAAACAAACAGGATGCGACGCTCACCGGGCACTTCGAGCAGCATGGCCTGCGGACAAGGCACATTCAGAACCAGATGACTGCCCCGCACAAGATCCAGCTCCAGGGGAGAGGCAATTCCGCTTGCGCGCAGAAGCCGGACGGCCCAGGGGCCGGTCACGTTGCATACACGATCGAAATGCCGGATTTCTCCGCTGCCCAGCGTGATAGCTCCCTGAGGGTCAACGCGAACAATCTCCGAGTTTTCAAAGATTGAAACGCCGCTCTTGCCCGCTTGGTGCGCAACCCAAAGGCCGAGTTGGTAGTCGTCCATCTGCCCGTCGAAAAATTCGTAGCCTCCGACCAGTCCGTCAGCGTCAAGACCGGAGCTGCGTTCCAGTACCGCCTGACGCGGCAGCCAGCTTGATTTCGGAAGCGCACTTTCGCCTGCGAGAAAATCATAGATAAACAAGCCGATGCCTATCGTGAAACGGCGGCGGCGGCCCTGTCTGTAGACGGGGATCACCAGCGACACCGGATGCGCAAGCTCCGGCGCCCGTTCCAGCCAGGCACTCCTTTCCCGCAGCGCCTCTTTCACCAGGCCAAACTCCCTGTTCTCGAGATACCTCAAGCCCCCGTGCAGCAGTTTGGACGATGCGCTACTGGTCGCGCGCATGATGCCCGACCGTTCGTAGAGCGATACCCGGTGCCCGCTGCGGGCCATGCGCCAGGCGCAGCACAGGCCATTGATGCCGCCGCCGATTACCGCAATGTTCATCAAGCTGTCGCGATCAATATTCCAGCGGCAAGCCGACAGTGACACCGTCCCGGGCTGACCGGTACGCCGCGATCAGCAACTCCAGGGATTTGAGCCCTTCGCGTCCGTCGGTTTCCGGCTCGGCATCCCCCCTGAGCACATCAATCACATTCTTGTAGTACAGGGGATGGCCAAAGCCGTAAACCGATGTGGTTTCGTAGTTCGCCTCGCGGATGTTTTTGTCATAGTCCTTCGCATCCTCGAACTGCCAGACCTGAATATCGTTGACCGCGACGCCCCCGATCCGGACCGTGCCTTTTTCCCCGAGGATCGTGATGCTGCCCTCAAGATTCTTCGGGTAGGTGAGCATCGTCACGCTGACCGAACCCAGGGCGCCGTTGCGCCAGCGGACGTTGATCACGCCGGTGTCTTCCACCTCGATATCCCGGGTGGTGCTGGTCATGGCCTGCACCTTTTCGACCGGGCCGATCAGCCATTCGAGCAAATCGATGTAGTGGCTGGCCTGATTCATGAATGCCCCGCCGTCAAATTCCCAGGTACCACGCCAGCCGTTGCCCTGGTCATAGTAGGACTGCGGCCGCGTCCAGAAAACATTGAGGTGCACCATGTGAATCTTGCCGAAACGCTTTTCCTCAACCGCACGGCGCAGCAGTCGCAGGGTGGAGTTGTGGCGATTCTGCTTCACGACAAACAGCCGGACGCCGGCCTCATCGCAGGCATGGACCATTTTCTGCCCGTCTGCCCAGCGGGTGGCCATCGGCTTTTCGGTCATGACATGAACACCGGATTTCGCCGACAAGACAGCCTGCCCCGGATGAATGCCGCTCGGTGTGCACAAGGCCACCACATCCAGTTTTTCCTTTTCCAGCATCACCCGGATATCCCGATAACCCTTCACCCCGTACTTCCGGGCATGCTCGTCGAGAACATTGGGATCGATATCGCAAACCGCTGCGAGCTCCAGCTCCGACGCATGCGCCTCGATCGAGCCAAAGTGATTCTTCGAAATCCTGCCGCACCCCACGACGGCAATGCGCAGCTTCCTTCCCTTTATTGGCTGATACAACATGTGTTTTCCTTGAATATGGAGATCGTTATCACAGGCGAAACACGGTGAATCCCGCGTCGGCCGCCGAGTGGCGGTCGTAAAGCGCCTTCAGATCCGCGAGCACCGGGTTTTCAGTCCGGCAAAATTTCCGCAGATCAACCGGGGACAGCTTCCGGAATTCGTTGTGCCCGACGGCGACAATCAGCGAATCAACCGGATTCTCCGGACCAATCGAGCCGAGTTTGATTCCGTATTCCTGTTCCACTTCATCGGGATCTGCCCACGGGTCCATCACAACCACATTCACATTCCAGCTCTTCAGTTCGCTGACAAGATCGGCAATTTTGCTGTTGCGGATATCCGGGCAATTTTCCTTGAAGGTGATCCCCAGCACGCCGACAGTGCTCCGGGACACATCAAGTTTGTTGTTGAGCATCAGCCTGACAAGATTGCGGGCCGCATACCGGGCCATGTTGTCGTTGATCTTGCGGCCCGCCAGGATGACCTGCGGCCGGTAACCGACTTCCTCAGCCTTGTGCGTAAGGTAGTACGGGTCCACGCCGATGCAATGGCCCCCGACCATTCCCGGGCGAAACGGCAGAAAATTCCATTTGCTGCCGGCCGCTTCGAGAACCTCGATCGTATCGATCCCTAGGCGATCAAAAATGATCGAGAGTTCGTTCACGAAGGCAATATTGAGGTCGCGTTGTGTGTTTTCGATCACCTTGGCGGCCTCGGCTACCTTGATGCTCGCTGCAAGATAAGTTCCTGCCTTGACTATGCTGGCGTAAAGCTGGTCGACAACCTTGGCGACCTCCGGAGTTGATCCACTTGTGATTTTCCTGATCTTGGTCAGCGTGTTGACCTTGTCACCCGGGTTGATGCGCTCGGGGCTGTAACCACAGAAAAAATCCCTGTTGAACTTGAGTCCCGATACTTGCTCCAGGACAGGAACACAGACTTCTTCCGTGCATCCGGGATAAACCGTCGACTCGTAGATCACAAGCGACCCGGGTCTCAGACACCGGCCGACGGTTTCGCTGGCCTTGACCAGCGGCGTCAGGTCTGGTCGGCTTGCCTTGTCGATCGGCGTGGGAACCGTAATTATGAAAACGCCACAGGCAGCCAAGTCCTCGGGATCGCAACTGAAGGCAAGCTGCTTGACTGACGCAAGTTCGGCATCGGCCACCTCCAGCGTACGGTCATGCCCCGAGCGGAGTTCCCGGATGCGATCCTGATTTATGTCGAAACCGAGAACCGGCCGGTGTTTCCCGAACTCCACTGCCAGCGGAAGGCCCACGTAGCCCAAGCCGACCACTGCGATTTTTTCGTTAAGGATATTCATGACAAAGCTGCGGGTTGTTATAAGCTTGTTCTTCGCCTGTGGAAGGCGTGCCGGAATCTAATGGATCGCAGAAAAACCGGCCACCCGGCCCGCCCCATCAGCCGGCCGTGCAAGTTTTGAGAGAACATGCGGCTCAGCCCGACAATGCGTGAGAAAAAGCTGTTTATTTGTTGTTTCAAAAGCTCGGTAACTTACGGAAATCGTTGTGAAAAGCGGAAGAATTGTAGCACCCCCACTTCCTCAAAGTCGCGGGATATTTCAAGGTTTCGCAAACCGGAAACGAGGGTTTCCGTTCGCGGCAACGGCTAGGTCTATGGTCAAGCCTCTTGCGTCTGGAAAAGCACGTGAGAACGGTAATCCAGATGCTTATTGAGCCCTGTCCTCTGTCATGAGCTACGCGTTTCCGGCAGCGGTAATGGCCAATACGTTCTCGGTGACCGGCCTGATGGTTGTATTGGGGCTTAGCGGCAATCCGGAAATGGCTGCGGATGTTGGAATTGTCCATGGCGCCGCAATCGCCCTGTTCTACTCCTTCTCTGCCAACGCACGAAACATCCTGCTCAATCGGCAATCCGCAATTTCGCCAGATCTCATTCTTGGCACGCGCCTGCTACTGTTTCTCCCGCTGGCATTGTTATCCCTTTGGCTGAGTGTGCACTTTGGTCGCGTCGAAATTCTGCTTGCCGCCGTGCTGGTCATGCGCAATTGCTCAGAGTGGATTGCGGAACTCGTACTCGGCTCTGCCGAAGTGCGTCAAGACCAGCCCTATGCAAAACGATTTCTCGCGTTGCAGATTGCGGCTTTCATGGTTGTCAGCGGATGGCTTATCGCCGGATTGCCCCATGCCATGCCCATCCTTTTTGCCTGGGCAGTCTCTCCGCTTTGCATTCCCTCCAAACTGGAGGCGGGAAAAACGCGCTTGCCCACCCCGGAATCCGGCGGCTGGTTGCAGCTTTTGCCTCATTTCGGATCCACGGCTGTTATCGGCGTTTCGGTTTATGTCTTCCGGTTGCTCATTCTGCTTTTGGTCGGCAAGGTCGTCGCAGGCGAGCTCTATACCGCATTTGCAATCGGAGGAATTCTGGGATCCGTGTTTGCGCAGGCTATCGGACCTACGCTGATTTTACGCGAAGCCCGGGATGGCCATGCAGCCCTTCCGTCATGGATAAAATACCTGATGGCTGGCGCAGCCATGGCCGGTTTGGTCATTTTCGCAATAGCCATCCTCGCACCTGACAGCCTGGCATCTGCCGGCAAGTCGACTTTATTCTGGCAAGCCACCGGCGCGTCCCTTGTTGGCGGCTGTGTAATGGTGATCGCCCAGGGATTCCGGCTGAGATTGCTCCAGAATCATGCGCGCCGTGACACCTTCGGACCCGACGTTCTGGCAAACATCCTGCTGGTGGCTGCTGTCCCTTACGTATTTTATCTGCTCGGCAAGGATGCACTGGGACTCCTCTACTTGCTGGGGTCAGTGCTGGCCCTGCTTTTTTACGGCAGCGCCATAAAACGGGTGCCACAAAGCCACTCATCACCCATGCAAATGCAATGGCAAAGCCGCTGGATTCCCCCGGTGATTGTCATATCGCTGCTGCTGCCCCTTTTCTTCCAGATCAACGGTGCAGTCTTTCGGGACATCGCCTTCATTTTTGACACGGAGGGACAGCTTTCCCGCCTGCCGGTCCCGCTTTCGGTTCTTGCCTGCTATGGCGCGGTGCTTTTGATTGGTGGTTATTCGCGCGCACGACTTTCGCTGACCGGACTGTTCCTGACTTTTGTCTTGATGCTGATCACCAGCGTATTGCTGTCGCACGTTCATCCGGGACACGAGCAGGCAAAACTGATCCTGTTGATCCAGTTTGTGCTGCCGATGTTTGCTCTCGTGCTGGGGCAGATGTTCCTGAATAACCCGGAGGACATTACCTTTGTCGCCCGTTGCTTCCTTGGATTAATCGCAGTTCTGGTTCCCGCGCAACTGGCCGCCACCTGGGCGCAGGGTCATCTTCTGCTGACCCCGTATCTGTATCTGTTCAGCATCTATCAGCACCTGCAGTATGTGCCGATGATTATGGTTGCCGCATACCTGCTTGCACTTTATGTGCTCTGGGGGCACCGCGCCTGTCGCGCGCTCCTTCTGGGAATCGCCATTCCCATGGGTGTTTACACCGGCGCATCCGTTTCTGCGCTTGCCACAGCCTGTCTCATCGTCGGGGTTTGCGTCTTTCCGGTCTTGCTCTGGCGACAACGCAGAAAGGCCAGCTCCGCAATGTTGCTGGGCATTGTCGTGACCGTATCCGCAGCCGCATACTTTTCGCTGGCCGCAGGAAAGCTGGACGGGAAGTACGGGCTGATCCGCCTGCATACCGATTCATCGCTATTCGCTCCGAAAAACCTCGCGGAGCGAATCCGGTACTGGGCATTTTATTCGGAAGAAATCCTGTCGAGTGCCAAAACCGCGGCACTTGGACATGTTGCCCCACCAGACCGAAAAAAAACCCCCAGCGCCCACAATTATTATCTGGACTTCGCCTACAACTTTGGCATCCTTCCGCTGTTGCCGCTGCTGGCCATGCTGGGGTTGACCGTTGCCGGCATCCTTCGACAATGGCGCAGCATCCTGGGCTCGGCGCCCTACACATGCCTTGCCGCCATCGTGTTGTTCCTGTTGATCGTCGACAATTCATTCAAGGTGGGCATGCGCCAGCCTTATCCTGGCATTGTGACTTTTTTTCTTTGGGGAATACTCTTGAGCCGCCTATTTCCCGAACGCCCGGCGAATCGTGAGGCCTGAAAGCTTAGGTCCAGACATCTTGAAAATCCTCGTTGTCACCCAGTATTTTCATCCAGAACCATTTCGCATCAACGATCTGGTCACAGGCCTGCACGCCCGCGGGCACTCGGTCACGGTGCTCACCGGCATACCCAACTATCCCGAGGGTGAGTTTTATCCCGGCTACGGCTGGATGAGCCCGGCCAATGAGGACTTCGGTGGCGTACGCGTCATCCGCGTGCCACTGGTCAGCCGCGGCCAGGCACGGAACTGGCGGCTCGCACTGAATTACCTCTCCTTTGCCTGCTCGGCGAGTCTGTTCGGTGCGCTGCGTTGCCGGGGCAGTTTCGATCTGGTGTTCGTGTTCGAGCCCTCTCCGATCACCGTCGGCCTGCCTGCGCTGCTACTGGGCGCGCTGAAGCGGGCTCCAGTGATGCTGTGGATACAGGATCTCTGGCCAGATACCCTCGAGGCGATGGGACTGCGCGGCGCGGTTCTTTCGGCGGGCGCTGCGGTCGCCGATTTCGTGCACCGCCGCTGCGACGCCTTGCTGGTGCAGTCGCAGGCCTTCAGCGCCAGTCTCGTGGCCCGCCGCATTCCGCGGCAGCGGATCCGTTATCTGCCGAACTGGGCGGAGGACTGGTACCGCAATCCGGCTCCCGCCGGGGATGCGAACCCGCTCGCCGGATTTCACGGTTTGCGCATCCTGTTCGCCGGCAACCTCGGCAGCGCGCAATCCCTGGAAACGATCATCGCCGCCGCGGAAATCATGCGCGACCGGCCCGACATCCACTGGATCATCGTCGGCGACGGGCTGATGCGCGACACGCTGGCGCGGCAGATCCGCGAGCGCGGGCTGGAGGCAACGGTCGCCCTGCTCGGACGCCAGCCGCCGACCGAAATGCCGCGGTATTTCGCTGCGGCCGATGCCCTTCTGGTCACGTTGCGCGCCGATCCCGTATTCGCCCTCACCATACCCAGTAAAATCCAGTCCTATCTCGCGGCGGGAAAACCGGTGATCGGCGCCCTCGATGGCGAGGGCGCAAGGATCATCGACGAATCGGGCGCCGGCTGGACCTGCGCGGCCGGGGATGCCGCAGGTCTGGCGGCGCTTGCCCGCCGGCTTGCAGCATCGTCGGAAACGGAGCGTGCCTTGATGAGCAGCCGCGGCGCCGCTTATTTTGGGGAGCATTTTGAACGCAATCGCCTGCTTGACCGGCTCGAAGGCTGGATGCAGGAACTGACGGACAAGACTGATGCGGATACTGATACTGGGCGGTGACGGCATGCTGGGACACCAGCTGCTGCGCCACTTCGGCACTCGCCACGTGGCGCGTGCAACGCTGCGCGGGCCACTTGAGCGTTACGCGGGTTATGGGCTGTTCCATGCGGGCAACGCGGTGGACGGCGTCGACGTGCAGGACTTCGGCACGGTGCGCAGGGTCTTCACCGGGTTCCGCCCCGACGCGGTGATCAACGCCACGGGCATCGTCAAGCAGCGCGCGGAAGCGGCGGAAGCCATCCCCTCGATCGAGATCAACGCGCTGTTTCCCCACCGCCTCGCCGCGCTGTGCGCCGAAGCGGGTACGCGCCTGGTCCACATGAGCACGGACTGCGTGTTTTCCGGAAAGCAGGGCGGCTACCGCGAGGACGACCCGCCCGACGCGACCGATATCTACGGCCGCTCCAAACTGCTCGGCGAAGTCTCGGCATCGCCGGCAATCACGCTGCGCACTTCGATCATCGGCAGCGAGCTGTCGCGCAAGACGGGCCTGCTGGAGTGGTTTCTCGCGCAGCAGGGCACGATCCGCGGCTACCGCCGGGCGATATTCTCGGGTTTCACGACGACCGAGATGGCGCGCATCATCGAAATGCTGCTGACGCGATACCCCGGGGCGCACGGTCTGTATCATGTGTCGAGCGCCGCGATCAGCAAGTACGAGCTGCTGACGCTGATCCGCGACCGCCTCGGGCTGTCCACCCGGATCGAACCCGAAGATGATTTCCATTGCGACCGCAGCCTCGATTCCACGCGCTTCCGTGCGGCCTTCGCTTACGAACCGCCGTCATGGCCGGCCATGATTGACGAACTGGCCGTCACCACGGGATAATGCAAGCATATGATTTTAAAGAATAAAAAAGTGCTGGTTACCGGTGGCACCGGCTCCATGGGCAAGACCTTTGTGCGCCGGGTGCTGACCGGCGAGCTCGGCCTGCCGAAAAAGGTCATCGTGTACTCGCGCGACGAGGCCAAGCAGCACGACATGCGCATGGCCTATCTGCACAAGACCGTCAGCACGGATGAAGTCATTTTCCGCAACTTCATGAACGTGCTGGAGTTCCGCATCGGCGACGTGCGCGACTATGCGGCCGTCAGCGCCGCAGTGCGCGATGCCGACATCGTGGTCAACGCCGCCGCGCTGAAACAGGTGCCGTCCTGCGAGTATTTCCCCGAAGAAGCGGTGATGACCAACTGCATCGGCGCGATGAACATCGTGCGCGCGATCCAGAACAACCGCTACCCGGTCGAGACCGTGGTCGCCATCAGCACCGACAAGGCCTGCAAGCCGGTCAACGTGATGGGCATGACCAAAGCGGTCAACCCCGACACCCGATTCATTGGCGTGCGTTACGGCAACGTGCTCGCTTCGCGCGGCTCGGTGATTCCGCTGTTCCACGACCAGATCCGCAACGGCGGACCGGTGACCATCACCGCGCCGCACATGACGCGTTTCCTGCTGAGCCTCGACCAGGCCGTCGACACCGTGTTCGCGGCGCTGAAGGGCGCGAAAGCGGGCGAGATCTATGTGCCCAACGCGCCGTCGGCCACGGTGATCAATATTGCCAAGGCACTGATTGGCAACCGCAGGATCCCGACCAAAATCACCGGCGTGCGTCCCGGCGAGAAGCTGCACGAGATCATGGTGTCGGAGGAAGAGGTGCACCACTGCGTCAAGCGCGACGCCTGGTACGCGATCCGGCCGATGCTGCCGGAGTTGACAGCCAAGATGAAAGCCGAATCCAATGCACTGAAGCACGAGTTCAGTTCCGCCGACATGGTGCTGTCGCTCGCCGGCACGGTAAAACTGCTGAAGCAGCACCGCCTGATGCCCGGGGATAACGGCCTGAACGACGGCGAACTGCTGCGCTAGGACACGGCAATGCCACTCAAGGTCATGACCATCGTCGGCACGCGCCCGGAGATCATCAAGCTCTCGCGGGTGATCGCCGCACTGGACCGGGACACCAAGCATGTGCTGGTGCACACCGGGCAGAACTACGACTACGAACTGAACCAGGTCTTTTTCGAGCAGTTGCAGATCCGCAGGCCCGACCATTTCCTCGATGCCGCCGGCAAAACGGCGGCCGCCACCATTGCCGCGGTGATCGAACGCGCGGACGCGGTGCTGGCCCGCGAGGCCCCGGACGCGCTGCTGCTGCTCGGCGACACCAACTCCTGCCTCGCGGCGATCGCCGCCAAGCGGCGCAAGGTGCCGGTATTCCACATGGAGGCCGGCAACCGCTGCTTCGACGACCGCGTTCCGGAAGAGATCAACCGCCGCATCGTCGACCACATCAGCGACATCAACCTGCCCTACACCGAACATGCGCGCCGCTATCTGCTTGCCGAAGGCATCCGCGCGGAAACGGTGATCAAGACCGGCTCGCCGATGCGCGAAATCCTCGAACACCACGCCGCGGACATAGCCGCGTCGCAGGTGCTGAAAAAACTCAAGCTAGAACCCGGAGGTTATTTCGTGGTGAGTGCTCACCGCGAGGAAAACGTCGACAGCCCGCAGAACCTCGGCGATCTGCTGGCGAGCCTCGGAGCGCTGTCGCGCAAGTACAAGAAGCGGATCATCATGTCCACCCACCCGCGCACCCGCAAACGCCTGGGCGCGCTGGGCAAGCGCAAGCTCCCGGCCGGTGTGGAATTCCTGAAGCCGCTGGGCTTTTTCGACTACATCCGGTTGCAACAGTCGGCCGGCTGCGTACTGTCGGACAGCGGCACGCTGACCGAGGAATCCGCGATCCTCGGCTTCCCCGCGGTGATGCTGCGCCAGGCGCATGAGCGCCCGGAAGGCATGGACGAAGGCGTGCTGATCATGTGCGGCCTCAGTCCGGAGCGGGTGCTGGCGGCCGTCAAGGCAACAATCGCGGCTCACGCCGGCGGCCGCAAGCCTTTTGCCATTCCGCCGGACTACCTCGCCGACAACGTGTCCTCCAAGGTCGTGCGCATCATCCTCGGTTACACGGACTACGTGAACCGTACGGTGTGGCGGAAATAGGGGCCGACGCCGGCCGCATCCTCATCACCGGGGCCGGCGGTTTCGTCGGTCGCGCGCTGTGCGCCGCCCTGCGGCAGGAACAGTTCACCGCCATCGCCGCCTTGCGCCGGATACCCGGCGGAACCGGCCTCGCGCAGGAAATCGCCGTCGGCGACCTCGGCCCGGATACCGACTGGCATGCCGCCCTGCGGGGCGTGAGCTGCGTTGTCCATCTCGCCGCGCGCACCCATGTGCTGAATGACCGCTGCCCTGATCCGCTGGCCGAGTACCGGCGCATCAATGTCGCGGCCACCGAACACCTGGCCCGGCAGGCCGCCCGATCCGGGGTGTGCCGTTTCGTGTTCCTGAGTTCGGTCAAGGTCAATGGCGAATCCACGACCTCGCGACCCTTCAGCGAGCATGACGAGCCCCGTCCCGAGGACGCCTACGGCATCAGCAAGCGCGAAGCCGAGGATGCACTGCGTGCGATCTGCAGCGAAACCGGCATGGAGATCGTCATTCTCAGGCCGCCGCTGGTGTACGGACCCGGCGTGAAAGGCAACTTCCTGCAGCTGTTGAAGGCGGTGGCCAGGGGCTTGCCACTGCCACTGGCCTTGATCGACAACCGCCGCAGCCTGGTCTACGTCGGCAACCTGGTCGATGCGATCATCGCCTGCATCCGGGAACCCGCAGCGGCCGGCAGAACCTTCCTCGTCAGCGACGGCGAAGACCTGTCGACACCGGAGATGATTCGCAGGCTGGCAAGGGCCATGGACCGCAGTCCGCGGCTGCTGCCCTGCCCACCGGCCCTGCTTGCGCTGGCGGCACGGCTGCTCGGCCGCGAGGCGGCCTTCCGGCGCCTCAGCGGCTCGCTCGCGGTGGACAGTTCACTGCTGCGGGAAACCCTCGGCTGGCAGCCGCGATACTCGGTGAATCAAGGGCTTAGCGAGACAGTGCAGTGGTATGATCGGGACGAAAAATAACCCGTGTCCGATAAAACCCATTTCGAATGCACCGCATGCATTCCTGCGTCCATCATTTCCCTCTGGCATCCAACGGTCGTAGCCCGGATGAAGCGAAGCGGAATCCGGGTCGGTCGTCGCCATCGGCGATGACGCTCCCGGACTCCGGCCTGCGGCCTCCCTCCGGGCTACGGGGTAGCAACGTAATGACCTTGCAACAGCTTTCAACGAAACACTGACTCCAGACAACCCATCGTGTGGCCGGCCGTGTTCATCGCCCTGATTGCCTTTGCCGTCGCCGTGCTGGCCGTGGGCTGGCTGGCGCGCAGCCGGGCCGCGCGCATTGCGCTGGATGAACCCAACGCGCGTTCCCTGCACACGGTGCCGGTACCGCGCACCGGCGGCATCGGGCTGCTGGCCGGCATCGCGGCCGGCTGGCTGCTCGCCGGGGCCCACTGGCCCTGGGCTTTCTGGAGCGCACTGGCGCTGATCGTCGCGGTCTCGCTGCTCGACGATCTGCGCGGCTTGTCGGCAGCCGTCCGCCTCGCGGTGCATCTGCTGGCCTCTGCGCTTGCCGTCCTCACTCTGCTGCCGGAGGCCGGTGGCTTGACGGTAGCGATTGCGGTGCTGCTGGTGGCCTGGATGTGCAATCTCTACAACTTCATGGACGGCTCCGACGGACTCGCCGGTGGCATGGCCTGTTCGGGATTCCTGTGCTACGCGATTGCCGCGGCTTTCGCCGGCAACACCCAGTTCGCGCTGCTCAATCTGGCGATTGCCGCGGCCGCCGCGGGTTTCCTGATCCACAACTTTCATCCGGCGCGGATTTTTCTGGGCGATGCCGGTTCGGTTCCGCTGGGTTTCCTTGCCGCGACGCTGGGTCTGACCGGCTGGCAGCAGTGCGACTGGACCTGGTGGTTTCCGCTGATCGTGTTCGCGCCTTTCATCGTCGATGCCTCGGTGACGCTGGCTCGGCGCCTGCTGTCGGGCGCGCGCGTCTGGGAAGCCCACCGCGACCACTATTACCAGCGGCTGGTGCGGCTCGGCGGACACCGCCGCACCGCGCTGCTGGAGTACGCGCTGATGGCCGGCTCCGGTGCGCTGGCGCTGTGGGCGATGACCCTGCGGGGCGCCATGCAGTACGGCGTGCTGGCGGCGATCACCGCGGTTTATCTCGTGTTGCTGGTGCTGATCGAGCGCGCCTGGCGCCGCCCGGGGGTCGCGCATGATTAATCCACGCACCGTGCTGGCGGTCGGCCACGACCTCGTCGCCGTCAGCGTAGCCTGGCTCGCCGCCTACTGGCTGCGCCTGAGCCCGGACGTGCCGGACTTCTACCAGGAGCAGTCCTTCGACACCCTGCCGCTGGTCATCGCGGTTCACGCAGCGGCATTCTTCGCCTTCGGCCTCTACCGGGGCATCTGGCGCTTCGCCAGCCTGCCCGATCTGCAGCGCATCATCGGCGCCGCGGTGATCGGCGCCCTCACGGTCTCGGCGGTGCTGTTCATGCAGCAGGCGCCGGTGCCGGTGCCCCGATCAGTGCTGATCATCACCCCGGTGTTGCTGGTGATGATCATGGGGGGCAGCCGGCTGGCCTACCGCGGATGGAAGGAGCAGCGCTTCGGCGATCCGGGTGCTGCGGGCCGCGAACCGGTGATCGTGCTGGGCGGCGCGGAAGCCGCAGCGAACCTGATCAAGGATCTCGCTCGCAGCCCGCAGTGGCTGGTCACCGGCGTCCTCGACGACGACCGCAGCCATCACGGCCGGCAGATCCACGGCGTCAAGGTATACGGTGCAATCGCTGACCTGCCGCAGCTGCGTGCCCGCCTCAGCGCGGACCGCGCCATTGTCGCGATGCCCGAGGCCGGCCACCAGGAACGCCGGCGCGCAATCGAGACTGCGCGCGCCGCAGGGCTACGGGTGCTGACGGTGCCCTCCTTCGACGATCTGCTCAGCGGCCGGGTCACGGTGTCGCAGATCCGCAATGTCGAGCTCGACGACCTGCTCGGCCGCGACCCGGTGCAGCTCGACACCACGGGGCTGCGCGAATGGCTGGGCGAGCAAGTGGTGCTGGTCACCGGCGCCGGCGGGTCCATCGGCTCGGAACTGTGCCGCCAGGTCGCGCGTTACCGGCCGAAGCGCATCGTGCTGCTGGAAAACAGCGAGTTCTCCCTGTACACCGTGGAACAGGAATTTGCGCAGTGCTTCCCCGACACCGCAATTACGCCGGTCATCGGCAGCGTCACCGACCCGCGGCAGGTGGCCCATGTGCTGGCAACCTACCGCCCGACGGTGGTGTTCCATGCGGCCGCCTACAAACACGTGCCCCTGATGGAAAACGAGAACGCCTGGCAGGCGGTGCTCAACAACGTGCTCGGCACGCGTGTGGTGGCCGAAGCGGCGATCGCGCATGGCGTCGGCAAGTTCGTGCTGATCTCCACCGACAAGGCGGTCAACCCGACCAACGTGATGGGTGCGAGCAAGCGGCTCGCGGAACTGGTGTGCCAGTCGTTGCAGCGCGCCAATGTGCTGGGCTCGACCGGCAGCGTGATCCCGAAATTCCGCGAGCAGATCGCTGCCGGTGGCCCGGTGACCGTCACTCACCCGGACATCACCCGCTATTTCATGTCAATCCCGGAAGCCGTGCAGCTGGTGATGCAAGCCGGGCTGATGGGCAAAGGGGGTGAAATCTTCGTGCTCGACATGGGCGAGCCGGTGAAAATCGCTGACCTCGCGCGCGACATGATCCGACTATCCGGTTTCGACGAGAACGAGATCCGGATCGTCTACACCGGGCTCCGGCCGGGTGAGAAGCTCTACGAGGAAGTGCTCGCGGCTGACGAAAGCTCATTGCCCACGCCGCACCCGAAGCTGCGCATCGCTCAGGTCCGCCCTGCCGATCCGGCGCTGCTGGCGCAGCTGCTCCCCTGGCTCGAGCGCGGCGACCAGCCCGATGCCGATGCGGTGAAAACGGACCTCTCCCGGTGGTTGCCCGAATACAGCCGGCGCTAGGCCCATGAGTTTTCTTGCACTGCCGGTTTACGCAGACCGCGCCGGACGCTGGGCCGCCATCGCGCTCGGCGTGTCGATCCCGATTTCGGTGGCCTTCGACAACCTGTTGCTGCTGGTCGTGCTGGCAGGCTGGCTGCTCGGCGGACAATGGACAGAGAAACGCAGCGCCGCGCGCAATACCGTGGCGGTCTGCGCCCTGATCCTGTTCAGCCTGTTGCTGCTTGGCACATTTTGGGGTGCGCAGCCTGCAACGGATGCCAGGACTTACCTGCTCAAATACCTCGATCTCGCCTTCATTCCCCTGTTCGCTTATTTTTTTCGGGCAGCCGAAACTCGGCGGCGCGGCCTGTGGGCATTGGCCGGGGCGCTGATGGTGACATGGTCGAGCAGGGCGCTCTCATCGAAGGCACCACCCTGTCACCTGTGGTGTTCAAGTTCCGAATCACCCATAACCTGCTGATGGCCTTTGCGACCTTCCTGTTCGCACTAATGGCGCTGGAAGCCCGAATCAACCGGGACCGGGCGGTCTGGGGCACGCTGGCGCTTCTGGCGGCGGCCAACGTCACGCTGATGGTCGAAGGCGCGACGGGCTATGTCGTGCTGGGGCTGCTGGCCCTGCTATTGATCCTTTCTCGTCTGCCCGCACAAGTTGCAATGGCAGGCATGGCGGGGCTCCTAGCGGTATCGGCCGTGCTCACAACCGTACCGGGCCCGTTGTCGGCAAGGGTTGCCACGCTGGCGGGAGAACTCCGGAACTGGAGTCCGGACACGGCAGCCCGCCACTCCTCGGCCGGGCTCCGCCTCGAGTTTTACCGTAACACAGCGGACATCATTGCCGACCATCCGATTGCGGGCGTAGGCACCGGCGGCTTCCCCTCGGCTTATGCGGAAAAGGTCCAGGGCACCGACATGCTCGCCACCCGCAACCCGCACAACGAATACCTGCACATCGCAGCGCAAATCGGCCTGATCGGGCTGGCAGCGATGCTGGCGCTGTTCGCGGTGCAGTGGCGCATGGCGCCACGCCTGCCAACCCGCCTTGAAACCGACCTCGCCCGCGGCCTGGTGGTCACCATCGCCGCCGGCTGCCTGTTCAACTCTTTCCTGCTTGATCACGCCGAAGGACTGTTCTTTGCATGGATGACGGGATTGCTTTATGCAGGCTTAAAATCGGGTAAGTCGTGATTGGTGACTGGTAATTGGCGAAACCGCATACCCTCCCAATTACCATTCACCATTTACCAATCACCATTCATCATGTCCATCTCCATAATAATAATCACCAAAAACGCCGGCGCCACAATCCGCCGCTGCCTCGAATCCGTGGCCTGGGCCGACGAAGTGGTGGTGATCGATTCGGGCAGCAGCGATGACACGCTCGACATCTGCCGCGAGCTGGGCGCAAAGGTCTCCGTCACCGACGACTGGCCGGGTTTTGGCCCGCAGAAAAACCGCGCGCTGGATGCCGCTTCAGGTGACTGGCTGTTCAACATCGACGCCGATGAATGGGTGACACCGGAACTGGCCGGAGAAATCCGCGCTGCCGTCTCCGGCGGCGCTGCAGCAGCAGCCTATGCCCTGCCGCGGCGCTCCAGTTTCTGCGGCCGCTACATGAAACATTCAGGCTGGTGGCCGGATTACGTGCTTCGCCTGTTCCGCCGCGATGCCGCGCGCTTCTCCGACGACCAGGCCCACGAGCGCCTGATCGTCAACGGTGCGACGCACAAATTGAAGAATCCGCTGATGCACGAGGCGATCAGCGACCTCGACCAGATGATCGGCAAGATGAACCTCTACTCGACCGCCAGCGCACGCGGACTCCATGCCCGAGGCCGCCGCGCGTCGCTCGGCAAGGCGCTGTTGCACGGCGGCTGGGCATTTTTCCGCACCTATGTGCTGCGGCTGGGATTCCTCGACGGCCGCGAAGGGCTGATGCTCGCCATCGCCAATGCCGAGGGTTCGTATTATCGCTACGTGAAGCTGATGCTCCTTGAGAGGCGGTGATTGGTAAGTGGTGACTGGTAATTGGAAAAACCCCGGTGTGCCGCTTTTCACCAATTACCAGTCACCATTTGCCATTTACCAATCACTGGTATGTGAAGCTCATGCTCCTGGGCAAGAAGGTAAATGGTGATTCGTAATTGGTGATTGGTGGAACCCCGGTCCTTCGCCCTTCACCAATTACCAGTCACCACTTACCAATTACCACTCCCCCACCAATTACCCATTCCCAAAACAATGCGAATCGCAGTCGTCATAGCCACCTACAACCGCCCCGACGCACTCGCAGCGCTGCTCGAGGGCTACCTGCACCAGGATGCCGGCGACTTCGAACTGATCGTTGCCGACGACGGCTCGAAGGATGATGTGCGGCTGCTGACCGAAGACTACGCTGGGCGCGCGCCCTTTCCGGTGACCCATCTCTGGCACGAGGACAAGGGTTTTCGCGCGACGGTGATGCGCAACCGCGGGCTGGCGGCGACGCAGGCCGAGTACGTGATCTACACCGATGCCGACTGTGTGCCGGCCCCGGATTTCGTGCGGCGGCACCGCATGCTGGCCGAGCCCGGCTGTTTCCTGTCGGGCAATCGCGTGCTGCTGAGCGAACAGCTGACGCTGCGTACCTTGCGCGATCATCTGCCGCTGCATGGCTGGTCTTTCGCGCAATGGGCTGCGGCGCGGCTGCGCGGCGAGATCAACCGCCTGCTGCCGCTGCTGCGACTGCCCGACGGCGCGTTCCGCAAACGTACGCCGGAGCGCTGGGAGGGTGTGAAGACCTGCAACTTTTCCGCCTGGCGGGCCGACCTGCTGCAGGTGAACGGGTTCGACGAAGCCTATGCCGGGCGCTGGGGCCTCGAGGATTCGGATCTCGCGATCCGCCTGATCCATGCCGGCATCAAACACAAGAACGCGCGTTTCGGCGCCTCCGTGTTCCATCTGTGGCATCGCGAAGCCGACAAGCGCGGTTTCGACGAAAATCAGCGTCTGCTCGACGAACTGATCGCCTCGGGCCGCTACCGCGCCCGGCTTGGCGTGGACCAGTATCTCTGAAACTTGAAAAAAATACTTATAAACACCTGACAAAACGATTCCTTGTGCGCCATATCCGTAGCTCGGAGGGAGGGCGCGCCCCGAAGGAAGTCACCCTGGGTGGCAGGCTGGAGTCCGGGAACACAGCGGCTCATTGCGACTACTGACCCGGATTACGCTACGCTCCTTCCGGCTACGGCACTACCGCGCCCGGCTTGGCATGGATCAGTATCTCCAATAAAATATAATTTAAAAACAAATACTTATGAAGAGTCCGGGGGTAATCTACGTCACCGCCTGTCCGGTCGGCTGCACGACAGCGCTGACCGACACCGCGCTGCAGTTGCGTGAAGGCCTGCTGCGCCGCTGCAGCAGTTGCGGCCAGTTGCTGAGCAGCGCGAGCGAAGCGCGCTACAGCGAAACCATGGCGCAGTTCGACGACAGCGCGTTCAATGTCACCATCGGCGGCGCACAGGCGCGCCGCGACGCCGTCGCCCGCAAACGGCTCACGCGCATCGCCGCCCTGCTTGGCAAAATACCCCGGGACATCCGCCTCTGCGATGTCGGCTGTTCGCGCGGCCAGTTCGTCGCTGCGGCCATCGCGGGAGGGTTCAGCGCTGAAGGTGTCGAACCCGCACCGCAGATCGCCCAGGCCGCGCGTGACGCCGGACTGCCGGTGCGCACGGGACTGCTTGAGGACCAGCAGTACGCGGACGCCAGCTTTGATGCATTGACGCTGTTCGAGGTGGTCGAGCACCTGCGCTCGCCGCTGCCGCTGCTTGCCGAATGCCGGCGTGTGCTGAAACCCGGCGGCATCCTGCTGATCAGCACCGGCAATGCCGCAAGCTGGACCGCGGCGGCAATGGGCGCGCACTGGGATTATTTCGACATGGCGCGCGACGGCGGCCATGTCAGCTTCTTCAATCCACGCTCGATGGCAAGGCTCGCCGCCAATGCCGGGTTCTCCGTCGAGCGCATCGATACCGCGCGCGTTAAATTCCACGACCGTGAAAACACGCCGCGCTGGCGCTACGCCGCCGGCAAGCTGCTGGCCGAAGCCCTCAACCTGCCGGCACGGTTTGCCGGGCGCGGCCACGACATGCTGGCCTGGCTGCGCAAGCCGGCGCAATAAAACTGCAAACCAAAAGCGCCCGACAAAATGACTCTTTGTGCGCCACACCCGTAGCCCGGAGGGAGGCCGAAGGCCGGAGTCCGGGAACACGGCGGCTCATGGCGACGACTGACCCGGATTACGCTGCGCTCTCCCCCAAGGGGACTTCCTACGGGGCGCATCCGGGCTACGGCCATACGGCCTCTTCCTTCGTGACGGCACACTCGGAGCAAAGCAGAAGGGCTGCGGGAAAGTTCTTTCTTCAGTCCTGCACCTGCCGGTAGATCCGCTCGTACTCCCGAGCCACCTGCAACCACCCGCGTTCGAAGCGCGGTGGTGATTCAGAGTGAGCAAGCTGCCGCTCGCAGGCCGCCGCCCAGTCCGCGACCGGCGCCTCCAGCGCCAGCACCGCTCCCGCATCGTCCGTGATGTCCGATGCGATGCCACAACGATCCGACACCAGCACCGGCACCTGTGCCGCCATCGCCTCGGCGATCACCATGCCATAGGGTTCGGCACGGGCCGGATGCAGCAACAGGTCCAGCCGGGGATAGACGGAAAAATCCTTCGCCCAGCCGAGCAGCCGGTAACCGCCGGCCCAGCCGGCGAACAGGTCTTCCACTTCAGCAGGCTCCGGTCCGACGACCCATAACTCCAGTTGCGGCCGCCTGCGCCGCAGTTCGGCAACGATGGCCACGGCCTTGTCCAGCCCCTTGCGCTGCCACTCCTTGCCGACAAAACCGATCACGCCGCCGTAACGCCGGGCGGCACCGGCGCAGTGAGCCGCGCGGCGGTCTGCGGATAGTAGTGGCGCAGCTGGTCGGCAATCAGCTGCGAGTTCGGCACCACCGCCCTCACGCCCGGCGCGCAGAGTTCGCGGCGCTCGAGGTGAAGCTGCATCCACACCCGCAGCGACAGCAGACGCCACCAGCCGCGCTCGAATATGGTCGCGAAGGGCGGACCGTGAAAGGTCGTGAGCTGGTGCACGTCGACCCGTTCATGGCTGTGGATCAGCACGCCCGGCTGCGGATGCTCACGCAGCCAGCGCGCCACGTGCCGCGAAAACCGCAGCAGGGAGATCCAGCGCGGTCGCTGCGCGATCTCGCCGAGTTCATGCACGGTGATCCCCGGGCGTTCACCGCCGTGGTTGCGTTCGCAGAGCACGGTCACCGGATGGCCCAGCGCAGCCAGCGCGCCGGCCAGTTCCCAGACATAACGTTCCATGCCGCCCACGGGACCGTAGCGGCGCACGATCTGCAGCGTGTGCAGCGGCATCATGGCTGGCGCGCCGCGGCACAGGCCGTGCCGCGGCAGAGCAGGTACAGCGTGTTGCCGCCGAGCCGGTACTCTGCAGCGACTTCGCCGATCTTCGGATCAGGGGTGTAGGCGATGATGAAACCGTCCTTCAGGTCGGCCGGCGGGAAAGTCAGCGGCAGCTGCGGCAGGCGGGCGACATCGATATAGGCCGCAACCGACAGGCCGCTGGCGCTGACGTTGAGCGTGTACAGCGGATGGCCCTGGGTGACGTCAATGAGGGTCTCCGCCGTGCGCAGGTAGTTTTCGCCGCGGTAGCGGCTCTGGTACAGCGGAAAAGCGATGGTCACCACCAGCAATTTCAGCACGATCGCGCCGATCAGCCATTTCCGCGTGTTGGCCAGTACCCCTTCACCACCCAGCCACAGCAGCCGCGCGATGATCAGGCCGGCGAAGGGA
>LNFM01005447.1_pt1 | contig 34074 bp, 32 predicted proteins | sample 596031 | NCBI WGS metagenome assembly LNFM01 (sample SAMN04254537, study PRJNA301005) | activated carbon metagenome | isolation source: dual media filters at the Ann Arbor, Michigan drinking water treatment plant | place: USA: Ann Arbor
CCAGATAAGCAGCCGAGAGAAGGCCATTGGCGTGCGTTGGATCATAGAGAGCGCGAGCACCGGCCCAGAGCACGATATTATGAAGGCGCTCGGAGAGCTGCACTTGCCTCGAGATCAAGAAGCGCCGCTGGGCCGACTTGGCACCTTCGACCGCAAATGGTTTAAAGTAAATGGCGTCCGCTCGGTTGTTGAATCTGATGGACGAGATCCAGCCGGTCAAATGGCCCATGTAGTTGCGGCCGAGGATACCATCGGCGCCGCCAAAATGGTCCGGCCAGTGCCTTTGCGTCGCAAGCAGAAGCTGTGTGGTTCGGAGACCGCCGCCGGCGAGAGCGACGCGCGGCGGGTGCAAGGTTATGGCGCGGCCGCGGCTGTTGACGGCAATGGCCTCGACCTTCCGGCCATCGGTGCCGAGATCCAGCCCGACGACCGCGGTGTTGAGACACACGGTGATGGCCTTCGATCGCGCGACATACTCCCAGTGGCTTTCTCCAAGCCTAGGCTGCGCGGACGTGTAGGCTCGATTGTCAAGCGTGACACCTTCGAGAGTGTGCCAGCTTTCGTCGACAGGCGATGCATCGTCGATACGGCAATTCAGGAGGCTTGCTGCACGCTGGTAGTACGGTGCGAGTTCACTATGTCGGATCGGCCATCCGGAGTCTGTTATATGCGGACGCACTGCGAAATCGATGTCATCGAAACGTGTGCAAAGCCCGGACCAGCCCCACGACGTTCCACCAAAGGCGCTTCGTGTTGTTATGTGTAGCGGCGCGTGATGGTTGGGCGAAAGAATCTCGACTTCTGATCTAGGAATACTGCCAGGATTCTTGCCACCAGCTTCCAGTGCCAGCACCTTGAGGCCGAGACGCTCGCATTCGAGCGCCAGCGCGAGTCCGGCTGGCCCCGTTCCGACGATACAGATATCGCAGGGAACACTCTCGGCGGGGAAATCCGCGAGGATGGTCATGGCAAACGCAATGGGGGCATGAAAAGGCTCCAGAGTTCACTGGTGGGCCCCCCCAACGCGAATGCACTGACATGGGTCTGCGTTAACCGCGATCCGTAGTGTAAGCCACTTCAGCATACGTACTGTTTCGTACGCCCGACAGGACTACGTTGAGATCTAGTAAACGCGCGGAAGCGGCGGTGCTGCAAGCCATGCGCTGCAAGCGGCTTTCGGCCCCGTTCCCCGAGGCGCTTCGACGCCTCTTCTGCCCTATCAAACCGCGCTTCAAGGTGAGCGCCGATTTGGAACTAGTCCGGGCGTCTCACGTTGACGCAGAAGCTGACCCAAAAGAGGCCGCGCACCACGGCCTCGAGTGCACCGCTTCACGGTTCGGCTTTTCGGGATGAGATGATGAGCGCACCGAAGACGTCGTCGACGGTTGGTGCCCGATCCGATGGGCCAAATGTCGGAACGAGGGTCGCAGCCAAACAGTTCGCGGCCGCTCTTGCGGCAGATGCAATGCGCATCGCGCATCGTCCTCGAGGCTGGCTTCGCCGGTTACTTCCCGTCGTTCGAATAACATTGCTAACTACGATGGTCGTGGTGTTGGCCTGCGCCGGCGCCATGCTTTGGGTTCTAAATGGAATTCCTCTGAAAGTTCGCGAGACATCCGACGCCCCTTCGATCCTCGTCGAAGCGGCCGACGCCACCCCGCTGGGCCGCGTCGGCTCACTCGGGGATGCCGTGCCGCGCGCCGCTATACCTGACATCCTCGTGAAAGCCGTACTCAGCATCGAGGATCGCCGGTTCTTCAACCATTTCGGTGTCGACCTGCGTGGGATAGCGCGCGCCACCTATTCGAACTGGTCGGCCGGCGGTATCGTGGAGGGCGGCAGTACTCTCACGCAGCAGCTTGCAAAGCTGCAGCTCGTCGGCAACGACCGCAATCTCGGAAGGAAGTTTCGGGAAGCACTGCTGGCACTGTGGCTGGAAACCACGCTTAGCAAAGATCAAATCCTCACGCGCTACATGAATGCAGTCTACCTCGGTGCCGGCGTCTATGGAATGTCCGCGGCTGCGCGACACTATTTCGATAAAGATCTGCGCGACATCAACCTTGCCGAAGCAGCCATGCTCGCTGGCCTCATTCAAGCGCCAACGCGCTTCAACCCGATCACCAACCCAGAAGCCGCGCGAGTTCGAGCGGGACTCGTGCTCGACGCCATGGTCGACGAGAAGTTCATCGACCGCACGAGCGCGTCCGCGGCAAAAGCCCAGCCGGCGACGGTTCGTCCGTCAAGCCGAACGGAGCCTGCGGCAAGTTGGTTTTCCGATTGGATCGCGCGACACGAATTCCCGAAAGTTGCGGGAACGATGACACGACCTATGCGAGTCCGCACTTCGCTCGACAGAAAACTACAGGGCATTGCAGAACGTATCGTCACGCACAATCTCGATAGCGATGGCAAGCGCCTCGGTGCTTCTCAGGCAGCCTTGGTCGCGTTGCGTCCTGACGGCTCTTTAGTCGCGATGGTGGGTGGCAGAGACTACAGCACGAGCCAGTTCAATCGGGCCGTCGACGCCCGTCGGCAGCCAGGCTCGACGTTCAAGGTGTTCGTGTTCTATGCCGCCTTGCGTCAGGGCTACCGCGCAGAGGATGTCATTGATGCCTCGCCGATCTCGATCAAGTCATGGCGCCCCGAGAACTACGGTGGCCAGGTATTCAGCAAGCTGACCCTCGCCGACGCTTTTGCGCACTCCGCAAACACCGCGGCAATCCGCCTGGCGCTCGACGTAGGACTTTCCAACGTTGTGAGCGCCGCGCGCGAACTTGGCCTCACCTCGCCCTTATCCGAGGTGCCAAGCATGGCACTCGGAGCCAACGAGGTCTCGCTGCTTGATCTCACCACGGCATTCGCATCCATCCGCGCCGGGCGCCCGCGTCATGAGGCATGGGGTATCACTGCCTTCGGTCCCGAGGGGAGTGGCTTGCGGCATGTTGGGGCTCCGTCTGGGCCGGCGAGGGAACTCGCACATGGTCAAGAACTGACGAAGCTCCTCCAACGCGTTGTCACGTCCGGCACCGGGCGCGGTGCATCCCTTGCGGATGGCTCTGCCGCTGGTAAGACCGGTACAAGCCAAGACTATCGCGATGCGTGGTTTGTGGGCTTCAGCAAAGAGCTCGTCGTGGGCGTTTGGGTGGGCAACGATGACGGAACGCCGATGAAGCATGTGACGGGCGGATCTCTGCCTGCGACGATCTGGAGAGAGTTCGTGAGTGCGGCCACTCCCGAACTCGGCGCGCCGAGCGGACCAATGCCGGTATCAACCGAGGCATCGTCAGAGCCGGAATTCGCGGATGGGTCGTCATCCCACCAATGCGACGCTAGGGCCTGCGCCGCAGCCTTCTCTTCGTTCCGGGCTTCCGACTGCACGTATCAACCATACGCGGGACCGAGGCGTATGTGCGAGCTGCGCACGAGCATCATGATGGCTCCGCCTCCAATCACGCGCGCGTCCGCTGCCTCGACGTCATCCTGCAACGTCGACGTCTGCGCGAGCCGGTTTCGCTCGTTCGACGCTGCAACCTGCACCTACCAACCGCACGGCGGCGGGCCACGTTTGACGTGCGATATTGGTGGCCGTGATTGAGGCGTGATTGTATGCGACAAGCGCGGGTGACGATGTCCCATTCTCGTCGACCTCAACCGCTAGGCCCTCGATACGCAGCGCCGTGCGCTAACCTGCAAGAAAACCAGCACTCGGCGCAGGTTGATGAAGCGGGGCACTTGGCAGCAATAGCGGCGAAATGACGAGCCGTAGATTCTTTCGAGCCACGGCTCCTCGCAGAACACCATCAGCGCGTAGACCGCCATCATGGATGAGCACAGAAGGTACGTTCCGCCGCCGTCCGTCGCGACTGCGAGGCATCCGTAGACCACAACGAGCATCGCGTTCTGCGGGTTGCGGCTCCAGCGATAGATGCCTCTGGTGACGAGCCCATCGCGCGCTCCGTAACTGTTGTCGCGTCCTAGCACGTAAAACGCGTAGATGAACACCATGGTGGAAGCGACGAGCGCTAATAGCGCTAGGGCGCGTAGCCAAATGGGCAGACCAAGATAGCCGCCCGTATCGACCACGGCCATTACAAAGCACAGAAAATTAAGGCCGCGAAAGAGCGGCCAGAACACATGGCTCTGCCACGTGCCGGGTCCCGGCGTCGGCCAGATACGGAAAGTGCCGCTGAGCAACGTTGCAAGGAGTAGCAAGAGCAGCAGTCCCGCCACCGCTAAGCCGATCACGAGTATGGGCGTTGCCATGTCCCATGCTTTCAATCGCATTGCACCGAGGCTGCTCGGCCAGCTGGCAAAATCGAGCAGGCGCTGCTTACGCTATCCCGACCGCGACGCGCGGGCAATGAGGCCGTCGGAAGCTGGCGATCGAGATCAACATGGAATTGGCGAAGCGCGCCGGGGTGGGCGCTTCGCCATCGTTACAATAAGTCTGAATTACCAGAAGCGCTCAGATCCAAGTATTCTCGGGTACTCTCGCGTATTCTGATGCTCGCGACCAACGCCGGCTGCCCAAGCCGCAGCGACGAGACCGGCAAGCGATGCGGCTGCCGCGAGGAAGCCGGCGATTACGGCTTGCTTGCGTGCCTTGTCCGCTGCCTCACGCATGCGCTGCTCTGCGGCATCCTTCATGCCTTTTGCGCGTGCATAGCTCTCGTCTACGCGCCGCTGCGCATCCGCTTCCGGCAGGCCGGTCTGACGCGAGACAACTTGCGCAAGGTAGGTGCGGTCGCCTGCATTGAGCGATCCCTCGGCAAGCCCAACAGCGAATATGCGACCGGCCTCGGCCACCAGCGCCGGATCCGGTCGGTTCTGAGCCGCGGCCGGCGGCGCTGCACCTCCAGGGGCCGCTTGCGCACGGAATAGCGCATCTGCGACGTACGAGACATTTTCTGCAGAGAGGTTTGATGTCGCCTGAGCGACACCAGAAACGGCACTACCAGCAACATCCGCAGTGGATCTCGCCGCCGTGCCAGCCGCGAGCGCCAGAAAGACGAGGCCCACTGCCGTCCCGAGCGCCCAGACCATGAAGCCGTTCGCGCCGGCGCGAAACTGCGATTCTTGGGGATCGAGATCAGGAACGTCCGACAGCCGACCTGCGAGATAGCCCCCGGCAGTGAAACTCCAGACGTGAACCATCACCATCCATACGGCGGCCGCGATCGCCAACGTTGTTATTGAAACGCCCGAGTCGCGATGCGCGGAGGTCAAAGACAACCCGATAGCGGCACCGAAGGCAGTAAGCAATCCGGAGATCGCAGCAGCGGCGACGGCGCCGGCGACGACAGCGCTCCAGTCAACGCCACTCGTCTTGATGGGTGCAACGACTGTGGTCATGACACTCACCTCAAGCCAAGGACGGAAAGGATTGCCATCACGACTACGATCAAGCCAACGAGGTAAATGATGCCATCCATTGAACGATCCTCCACTCCATGTCGAACATCCGTCGACGTGTGACGATGTTCGCGGAACAATCGGAGCGGTCGTTTTGTTCCGCTGGGGAGAACGGAACGCGGCAAGCAGTTAAGGAAAAACAGGTCATTGGGTTCGCGCAATCATGTCCGCGGGCGGCGCTACGTTCCGCTCCGCATCCGATGCTCACCGGCGATGTCTAGTCCTTGTCCTCAGGACCGGAGGCACCTGTTCCATCGCCACCACTGCCGCCGTACCCCTTGCTGAGGCCCTCGCCCCCTGGCCTTTTCTGCCGGGCAACCAGCTCTTTTCATTTCGCGCGGGCTTTGGGGCAGGCTCCGATGGCGCATCCTTTTTCGGACGACCACCTTGTGGGTAAGGATGGTGTGGCTTGGCGTCGGTGCGGCGTGTCATGATCTCTCCGTACGGCCGACTAGCTCGCAAGCTAGGTGCTGCTTCGGCCGAGCTCTATGAGCGCAAGACCGCTCTCGGGATCGTGCGACTTCTGCAAATGAGCAGGCGTTTCGTTAATTATGATTTCGAGAGTAGGGCGCACATAACCCTTGCTCAGATGCCCCGCACGCGCCGCGCCGGAGCGACCCGACAGGACAGCGTGAACGTGGACAGCAGGCTTGCCGTCTGGATCTCGCGCGATGTCGCCAAGGAGGGAGGCGACTTCGACCTGCTCATCGACCTTTATGGGAATATATCTCTTGCTCTCCCAATCGAAGAACGCGAGCTCAGCCGAGCTGAAAGCTCCGATCGCCGTGATTTGCGCACCTCCGATGTTCTGAGAAGCCGCAAACGCCTTCAAACATGCCATGGCCTCGTCGCCTGCTTTCAGGACGACCGCAAATGTGCGCTTTCCGTCTGCCTCGTGCAGCAGCTTAGTGCGCATCGCCACGCTCATGCTTGGCGCAATGCTCGCAGCAATATAGTTTACCTCCGGCTTCCACCCCGTGCCCGATGATGCGGCACTCACAATGCTCACAGCGTGGTGCCATGGCATGGACAGCGCATTCGAAGCTGTCGAAGGTCATTTCGCGTTGGCCCTGGACGATTTTGAACGACTTTTCGTAGTCATTACCGCATACTTCACACCTAGCCATTGTTCGCTCCTCCTTCGCTGTGGAATTCAAACCAGCCGGAACGGGTTCCAACGCTATATTCACCACGGAATGGCACGCCGATGGTGCGCCCGGACTTCAGCCGACCGTGCACCCTGCACGTAAAGCCATCGACTTCTTCGTCCATGCGCAGGATTTGCGCATTGAACGCGTCTCCTTTGACGCAAAAGTACACATACTGCGCGCCGGTGTTTGCGAGGGACGACTGACGAGCCGGCTTGTTTGGACCATCGATGATCGCGGATCTGCCTGTGTCCATGATCAGGCACCTCCTTTTCACAGGCGAACGCGCCGCCCCCTCAATGGTTCAGTACCAATTCAGGAGAAATGGCACGTGCAAACTTCGCCGCCGAGAGCGGGGCGATGCCTACCGCACCCCGCCCAAAGCCCACCTAAAGGCGAACCTTCGCATTCTGAGCTTCGGTCTTTTCCGGCGAGCGACCCGAAATACGCGCCTTGACGCTCTCAATCATGAAGTTGACGCCTTCCAGGCCGCTGGTATCCCAGTATTCTCCTCGCTCGGCGGAGAGTTTCAGCAGACAGAGGGTGGGATCATCCTTTCCCTTCGGAAACCACAATCGCCAATCCTCGGACCACAGTCTCTCGACGAGGGCACGGTCGCGCACGACGGCGACCGTGCCGAATATGGTGGCGAACTGCGATCCACCCTGAAACGTAACCATTGCTCTCGGGTCGGCTTCGATCTCGGCGATCTTCGGCGACGTGAGGCTCGTCGAGAAATAGGCGTCCGAGTCTGGCTCAAGCTCGGCGACCGCCATCGGTCGGGCGCTGAGATTGCCGTCGCGGCCGTAAGTGACCAGCATCGCGGCCCGAAAGCCTTTTACTACGTCGTAGAGCTGCTTTTTGGTGTCCATAGTGGGGGTCCTTCGTCGGCCTGAGAATGCGCGTGTTGGAGGCCAAACGTCGGCTTTGGTGTGCTGTTCCACTGCGGCCGCTTCAACTTACGGGACGACGCCAAGCAGCGGATTTATACGGGCGTCGATGCCTGCTTCAAAACTGGTCCCGACCATGGCCAGCCCCGAACTCCTTCGGGGCTGGGACCCGGCTCAAATTGAAAAACAACGTCGAGCGTGCCCAGTAAGCCAATTATCGGCCAATACTGAGATACGGCGGAAAACACAAAGACCTAGCGTACTGATCAAAATGGTGGGCGATGAAGGACTCGAACCTTCGACCCGCTGATTAAGAGCGTCCGTTGCGGGATCTGCACCTTGGTTCAGCACAGTGCGGGACAGCGTCCCGCAAATCTCACGCAATCTGTTGGAGGATGCGATCTTGATCGGAGGCCATCGCGTGGCAGCGCCCGCGCAATGCATACGTTGTAGCGCGCTATTGCCGCCTATCAGCGGCAGATGCAATCCCCGCCACATGCTTCATTCCGTCCCATTGATCAATGTCATTTGGACGACGACGGGTCTGCTGAGCGTGGGTCCAAGCGTTGCGCAGCTTGTGATTAACAGCTTGGGACCGATAGATCCCCAGATTCGTAGGCAAGGCTAAACTCAACGATTGAAATGCTCGTTCTGACTTCGTGATGTGCAAATCGGCAATGCCGATTCAAGGGGCAAGCTGACGAGTCAGAATGCGAGCAGTCCAACGCATTTTCATGCATGACTAGTTGGCAGCCGGTTCTGCGCCCGTCGGCTTCATCCGGAGACCAAAACTGCTAGCACATCTTGGCGCGGATTGCCCCAACGTTGGCTTAGCGTCAAAAAAACCTCGAAGAGGCCCAGGAGAATGGCATGAAAATAACCAACATAGAAACGATCGCCCTAACCGTGCCGCTATTGCGACCTGCGGTTATTGCGAGTGGATCTGCCACCACCGGCTTCCATGTCCTCATCCGTGTCCATACCGATGCTGGCTTGGTAGGCCTTGGTGAAGCCTCTCCAATCGCGTCTACAGACGCCGATACGCCAGGGTCAATCGTTGAGGTAGTGTCTAAACGTATCGGTCCGCGTCTTGTCGGCTGCGATCCATGCCGTTTGCAGGACTGTCTCGCATTGATTCATACAGCCATTCCCGGGAACCAATGCGCCAAGTCGGGTGTTGACATTGCCCTACATGATCTGGTCGGCAAAGCATTGAGTGTCCCCGTGTACCAGCTTCTCGGCGGGCGCTCACGCCAGACAATAAGCGTTATTGAGGCTGATATTTGGATCGATACGCCGGAAGCCATGGCAGCCATGGCCAAGGAGGCAGCAAGTCGCGGCGTGTCGGCCTTCGAGATCAAGATCGGCAAGGAACCTGAAGTCGATTTCAAGCGTGTCGAGGCGATCCGGAAAGCGGTCGGTCCCGATGCGCGCCTCCGCATCGACTGCAATGAAGGGTATGCCGCGGGAACCGGGCTCAGGATACTACGCGCGATGGAGGCGCTGGATCTCGTTTACATCGAGCAGCCGGTACCGCGGTGGGACATCGAGGGTATGCGGCGGCTAGCTGAAGCCTTGGATACACCAATCTGCGCTGACCAGAGTGCCTACACGCCACAGGACGTTATGCGGCTGCTGTCATGCGGTGCGGCTGACCTAATCTGCATCAAGATACCGAAATCCGGTCTCGGTCATGCATCGACTATCAACGCTATCAGCGAAGCCGCAGGTGTCAGATGCACCCTGGGAAGCATGCTTCCGCTCGGTATCGGCGCTGCGGCCATCCACCATTTCGCGATCGCCACGCGGAACGTCGACGTGGAGATGGGAGGAGTGTACGGGAGCCCGCTCGACTATTTCGTCGATGATATTGTGCAGTCATCGACTGTTGACGAGGACGGCGTCATCCGTCTGAGTGATGCTCCCGGACTTGGCATCACGATCGACGAGGACAAAATTACCCGCTATCGGCGCACATGGTCCCTGGCTGTCACGCCACCCTGAAGCGGCTATGCGACCTTCAGGGCGGTCGAAAGATCCTTAAGGCGACGCGCGATCTCGACGTGTTGCGGCAGAACGGCACGCCCCGCGACGGTGCGCGACGCTGGCCGCGTCGGGTCCATCGCAGCATTAGCCCCCAGAATCTGATCCGCCCAGATCAGTTCCTCCTCCGACGGTGAGAATACATCGTTCGCGATGTCGATGAACGACGGGTGATAGAAGTCTACGCCATCGAACCCCAGCCAGCGGGAGGCCTCGGCATCAGCGCGGAAGGCATCGACGTCCGAGAGCAGCTTCGGACGCAGCGCATCGATCGCAGAAAGTCCGTACGCGCGCGCAACCGCAAGCACATGCTGGCGCATGTAGAGCAAGTCCTGATCATGCAGCGGCAGGCGCGAGGCTGAACCGACTGGAATGATGGAGAGACTGTGCGTCTCGCTCGCATAGTCGAGACCGCCCGCAATCAGACCATTCGTGCGCGGGCTTGCTTTCACCATCTCATGTAAATTTAGGACGGCGGCAGGGGTTTCGATCAACAGCACAACGCCTAGCGAAGCCGGTGCGTCAAAACCGGTCAACGCGCGCTCAGTTACGATCAGGTCCTGCGCATCTCGTACCATCGGAACAACGATCGTATCGATGGGCAGCCGCGTCACGTATGCAAGATCCTCGAAGAACCACTTGCTGTGCGGCCCGTTGATGCGCACGGCCTTCTCGCGCGCCGCAAAGTTCGACGAGATGAGCACCCTTTCCAGAACCGTACGTGCGCGCGCCTTGGCTTCATCGGTGCCCGGCACGCCATCCTCTAAGTCCAGCATGAGGACATCGACAGGAAAGCCGCGCGCCTTGTCCACCATGTTTTCGACGTTTCCAGGTGTTGGCACCAGCGACCGGCGCACACGCAGACTTGAATTCTTCATTTTGAGATCCTCTTGAGACGGGGTGTCGGTCGCTGCGGTACCGATCAGATGATGTTCAGCTCGCGCAGGCGACGAATCTCTTCTTCAGGCAGCTCAAGCAGACCGCCGAAAACTTCGTCGTTATGCTGACCTAGATCCGGCCCGAGCGAGCGGATCGTCCCCGGCGTCTCCGACAGACGTGGCAAGACGTTGGGCACCACCACCTTGCCTTCACGCGGATCGTGCATCTCGACCAGATTTCTACGCGCTTTGATGTGCTCATCGTCGAAGATGTCAGCGATACTGTTGATCGGCCCGATAGGAACATCGCCTTCGATGCACCGCGCCATCAAATCGGCAAGCGTCATGGTTCGGATCCACTCGGCGACGATGCGATTGACCTCGTTTCGCCCCGCCTCCCGCTGTGCCACCTTGGCAAAGCGATCTTCTTTCACGAGCTCGGGCTGTCCCATCACGTTGGCCAGGCGGTCGAACATCTTGTCGCTCGAGCACGCCAGAGCGACCCAGCGCCCGTCTTTGGTCTCGTAGTGACTATGCGGAACAGCATTGACAGTATCGGCGCCCATGCGCTCGCGAACTTCGCCTGTCTTTGCATAGACCGACGCTGTCTCGTCCAGCATCCGGAAGATGCCCTCATAGAGACCGACGTCGACCGCTTGACCGATGCCGTAGCGGTTCCTCGCCATCAGCGCCATAAGCGCACCAATCGCAGCATAGGTGCCAGTAATATAGTCGGCTAGCGATGTCGATCCGGGGACCACAGGCGGGCGACCGGGCTCTCCTGCAAGATAGGTCAGCCCGCCGTAACCATGTGCCACGCGCGCGTAGCCAGGGCGATCTCGATAGGGTCCGTCTTGGCCATAGGCTGACACGCGCACAAATATCAGATCAGGCTTAAGCGTCTTGAGTACATCAGGGCCCAATCCCCACTTTTCAAAAGTGCCCGGCCGGAAATTCTCGATCACGACATCGCACTTTTCAATCAGGCGCTTCACAAGCGCATTACCCTCTGGCGCGCGGAGATCGAGCGTGATCGATTTTTTGTTGCGCGCTTCATTGAGCCAGTTGAGCGTCGATCCGGTCGCCGTCATCGTCCCAAAGCGCCGCCATGGGTCTCCAACGCCCGGGATCTCCAGCTTGATCACCTCGGCGCCGAATTCGCCCAGAATGCCGGCACAATACGGGGCAGCAACCATCGTTGCCATGTCGAGGACACGATAACCCTGCAGCGGCAACGGCCGCTCTCCTTCCTGCGATGGCTTAGCCAATTCTCTACTCCTGAATGTTTGAGAGCACGTGGCGCTTAAGCTGCGGAGCGGCTGTCTGCGAATTCGTGTCGTGCTCTCAGGCGCGTCCTCCAACGCGCAGCATCACAGACTCCATGTGGGTCTGAAGCCGACAAAGCAGAGTCGGATCCCCAACTAGTATTCCACTCAATGGAATGCTTTTTCATTTGATAATATCGCGAGTGATAGCGTATCTGTCAATTGCTCCGCAGCATCAGCGATGCGCAAGTATCTATTCCGGTAGTTGGAATACGATTCTGAAATCTGAGACCTAACTGCTCTCGGCCGTAGTGCATCGAGATTGAAAGACGATGACCGACAGTCCCGTATCCAAGGCCATGGCCGTCTTGAGAACGCTGGCCGAGAAGGAGAATATTGGGGTTTCCGCGATTGCCGTGGCGACGGCGCTCAACGCCAGCACCGTGCATCGTCTCCTGCGGCAGATGACGGACGACAACATGGTCGCGTACGATCCGCACCTGCGCACTTACAGCATCGGCACGGCGGCACTCAGATTTGCAACCCAGGTGCTCGCTTCGGGTTCTCCCATCGGGCGCGTGAGACCGATCATCGTCGCGCTCGCCAACGAGCTCGCCGAGACGTGCGCCTTTACGATCTACGAGCCGCAAACATTCTCGAAAATCGTGACGATCGTCGAGCATGGACCGCAGCCACTCGGATACGCCTTCGAGATCGGCAGCAAGGACGGGATTCACGCTGGTGCGAGCGGAACGCCGATCGCCGCGTTCCTGCCTGACGAAGAGATCGAGAGGATGCTTCAGCGGCCTCTAGAACAATTGACCGAGTTCACAATCACCGATCCGGACACGCTTCGACGCAAGTTTCGTCAGATCCGCAAGAACGGATACGCGATGTCGCGAGGCGAGCGCGTTCCGGGTGCAGGCGTTGGTGTGGGGGCTCCGGTATTCAACCGCTACGGACGCGTCATTGGATCTGTAGTCGTCACTATTCCTGCATTCCGATGGAAGAAAGATCGGTTGCCACACGTCGAAAAGCTGGTTCGCCAAGCCGCTGAGAGGGCGTCTCTCGTCGGAGACCCATCACCATCGCGAGGAACACCGTCATGACGACCGATAATGTTGGAACCGTCGCGCGCGCACTATCGGTGTTGAAGGTCATCGCCGAAGCCGACGCCGCCATCGGCGTCAAAGATGTGGCGTCATCACTCAACCTTCCGATGAGCACGTCGCACCGCCTGCTCGATCTGCTTCAGCGCGAGGGCTTCGTCGCCAAGGATTACGAGCGGCGCCGCTACCGCGTCGGTCCGGAGTTCTTCCGGCTAGCCAATATTGTCGGTCAGGACAGCACGCTGGCGACGGTAGTACAGCCCGCGCTCAAGCGGCTCACGGAAGAGGCTGGCGAGACATCACTATTCGCGATGCATCTATCCGGCAAGCAGACCATGTGTTTCGCCGCAAAATGCGACAGTCCTCACACATTGCGGTTCCGTGTCGCACTCTACGAGGACCTGCCCCTGGTCTGGGGGGCTGCCGGGTTGGCTATTCTCGCGTTTCTTCCGAGCGACGTGCAAGCCGCCGCTGTAAAACACGCAGTGCCGTCGCCGTTGACGGGCAGACGCCTCATCCGCTCCGAGTTCATTTCGGAGCTGGAGAAGGTGAAGTCCTCGGGTGTGGCGGTCACGCGCAACGATGCGCTGCCAGACGCCGCTGAGATCGCGGCACCCGTCTTCTCCGGATCGAACCATATCGTCGGCTCGATCATGCTTGCCATTCCCGCACCGCGCTTTTCACAGAGCAAAATCAGGCTCTATGCGGATATGGTCCGGAACGCCGCGTGGAGCACGTTCATGCACTGACGGGTAGCAACCGTTACGAACTACGCAAAAGTACATACCGAGCGCACGGGCCTATCTGCTCCTTCGTCTTGCGGCTGGTTTTGCCTCGTTCGGCAGAGCTGGTCTCAGGAAATTGCCCTTCCGCATGGAGGGATGGGCACGCTGGTATTGGAGCGGGAACGCCACCTCGGCACCAAGCTCTGCTGCAGCGTGCCACGGCCAGCGCGGATTATAGAGCATGCCACGGCCGAGGGCGACGAGATCGGCCTGCCCTTCGCTGATAATGGCTTCGGCATGCCGAGGCTCGGTGATCAGCCCCACCGCCATAGTTGCGATATCAACTTCGCGTCTGATTTGCTCGGCGAATGGCACTTGATAGCCTGGAGCGATCGGTATGTGCTGCTCGGGGACACTGCCACCGCTCGACGCCGTGACATAGTCGCATCCGCGCGCTTTCAGCTCCGTCGCCAGCGCTATGCTATCCTCAATGTCCCAGCCGCCAGGCGTCCAATCAGTAGCCGAGATACGCACGCCGATCGGCTTGTGCTGCGGGAACACAGAGCGCACGGCTTCAAATACCTCCAACACAAAGCGCATGCGGTTCTCGAGAGATCCACCATACTTGTCGCTCCGTTGATTGCTCAGAGGAGACAAGAAATTGTGCAACAGATAGCCATGGGCCGCGTGGATCTCCACCAAATCGAGACCGAGCGCATCGGCCCGACTGGCCGCTCTGGCGAACTCGGTGATGAGTTCGCTGATTTCGTCTGGCGTAAAGGGTACAGGGGTGCTTCGGCCCGGATAGGCGATGGCATCAGATCCCCTGATTTCCCACCCGCCTGCGTCGATCGGAATCTCGCGCTGATGCTCCCACGCAACCGTCACTGAGCCCTTCCGCCCCGCATGCTGTAATTGGATGCCGAGCCGAGCACTGCCGTGCTTGCGGCAAAACTCTATGATTGGCGCAAGCCGCTCCGCGTGAGCATCCGACCAAATGCCCAGATCACCTGGACTTAGCCGTGCATCACGTGTGACACTCGTCGCTTCCAAGATGAGAAGGCCGGCGCCGGACAGCGACATGTGCCCGAGGTGGATTTTGTGCCACTCGGTGGCGAGCCCTTCTTCGGCCGAGTACTGCGCCATCGGCGAGATGACGATCCGATTTGACAACTCGAGCCCACGGAGCCGGAATGGGGAAAATAGAGATGAGGACATGATAAATCTGCTCTGACTAGAGACTACGTTCGGAGGATGCCATTGATCTCGGTGCAGCAGAGCTCGGCGCGCCGAGAACGGCCGAATTGTCGCGACCGAGAGCCGGCATTGGATGCTCTACGCGTGCAGGTGTCCGAGAAAGCCGCATCGGGCAATCGAGGAGCGGCCACGCGAACTCATCGCCGCCTGCCTTAAACCAAAGTCTGCGTTCCACGGTCTGGGGAAGACTCAGCATTTCGGGGACTGAGAGCACCGCCGATGCAGTGACGCCGCGCTCGCGTAGGTATGGCACCGCCTCGGAACGCGTCATGCCGTCCGTCGACACATCGGGCGGCAGGTCACCCTCGGCAATAACGTGTCCGTCCGCGCATCGCACCACGCAAAGCTGGCGTCCGGTGGCTCCACGTCTGTTCCACGCAGTCTGTGTCATCCACGCTGCAACGTCCTGCATGGATAGATCGATCGACTGGCCGAAGCCGCTCCGATCGCGATGAACGATCGCTGCGATAACGGCAACGCACGCGACAATGGCGCCCATGAGGTCGGCGATCGAGATGCCCGTTTTCATCGGCACACCATCGGAACGCACAACATCCATAATTCCGGACATTGCCTGAATGACGGTGTCGAATGCTGGCCGTCCCGGATACAGCGAACGCACGCCGAAGCCTGATACGCCAGCATAGATGAGGCGCGGATTGCGCTCTATCAGCTTCTCGTAAGAGAAGCCGCGCTTGGCCAGCGCGCCAGGTTTAAGGTTCTCGATCAGGACGTCGGCGCTCTCGATGAGTTTCCAGAGCGCATCCGCTCCTTCATCGGTGCGTAAATCAAGAGTTACGCTTTTCTTGTCAGAGTTCATGTAGGTGAAGAAATAGCCCTGACGCCCCTGAACTGGAGGCCATTCGCGCGTCGCCTCACCTTCGGGCGGCTCAATCTTGATGACTTCCGCTCCCAGCGCACCGAGATGCTTGGTGCAGAGCGGCACCGTTGTGTAGTGGCCGATTTCGACAACTCTGACGCCGGACAGCGGACGCTGCGGTGTTGCATCAACACTCTCAACGGGCGTCACCGCCGCGAGTGCGATACGATCAACCTCACGCCTGTCACCGTCAGGCGCCGGAATGCTCTGTGGTGCCCGCCCCGGGGTTCTGCTCATACTGAGCGGCGAGCCGGGCACAAACAAATCCTCACCGGTTGCAAGATCGACCACGGACAAGATCATGCCGCGCTCGACGAGGTTCGGCTCTGTGGGATGCCGCTCGATTTCGACGACCGGCCCGCACGCGATCTGAGCCTTGTTGAGCACCTCAAGGCACTGCTCGACTGTCCTCCCAGCCGCCCACGCCTGAACGGACGCATCGACCTCGCCAGAGTGGCGCACGCGATCGGCGATGCGCGCTAGACGCAAATCGCTTCCAAGGTCGTCGCGCTGCATAATCTGCGTCAGCCGCAGCCACTGTTGATCGCTGCCGGCGCAGATCAGCAGCCAGCCGTCGCTCGCCTGAAAAACATTCCAAGGCGAAATCATAGCGTGCCGATTACCAATGCGGTTGACCGTGCTGCTGCTCCCTGCCAGTAGCCCCGGCAGGAACGTCGCCATGGAAGCGAATGCGCAATCGTAAAGCGCAACTTCAACTGTCTGGCCTAGACCGGAGAGTCGCGCACTCCTCAGCGCGGCCAAAACTGCAGCGGCGGCATACGCGCCAGCTTGGTACTCAACGACAGGGAATGAGACATGGACCGGCTTGCCGTCAGCATTTCCGGTCGTATCGACAATGCCAGACCGGGCCTGAATGAAACACTCGTCATCGGCACGTCCGGCATCAGGCCCGGTAGATCCGTAGGCGGTTATCTCGCAGACAACAGCACGCGGAGGCCGCGGCACCGCGATCGGATCGATATCTGGAGACACAAGCATGATATCTGCGTGTGCTAGAAGGCGCTCCAGGAGAGCTTTGTCCGCTTCAGCGTCGCGATTAAGGCAAACGCTGAGCTTGCCGGCCGCGAACTGCTCGCGACAAGCCCACTTCGTAGCCGGAGCGGATGGTTCGGTCCTCTCGAAAAAAACTACCGTCGCGCCGAGCTGCGCCAGGAGCGAGCCGCAAACTGACGCGCCGACCCGGTCACCAAACTCGAGAACCAGAGTTCCGTCGAGTACAGCGCTGCTATCCACAGCCATCAGCCCGCCTCCTCCTCGAACGCCTCTTCGCGCTTTTTTCGGATAGAGGGCAACAGTACGATAATGAGCAGGATGACCGCCACGCCGAGCATAATCGCGCTTATAGGCCGAGTGAAGAAGACCGTCGTATCACCACGCGAAAGAAGCAACGTACGCCGAAGAAACTCCTCCATCATGGGCCCCAAGACGAAGGCGAGAAGGAGAGGTGCGGGCTCTGCATCGATCTTGCGGAACACGTAGCCGAGCAACCCGAAGATGGCCATCAAGTACACGTCGAAAGTCGAGTTGCTCAGCGAGAACACGCCGATGGAACAGAACGCAACGATCATCGGAAAGAGGAAATGGTATGGGATGGAGATCATCCGCACCCATAAACCGATAAGAGGCAGGTTCAACGCCAGCAGCATCAGATTGCCGACCCACATCGAGACGATGAGGCCCCAGAAAAGTGAGGGCTGGTCGGTCATGACCGAAGGCCCCGGCTGGATACCTTGGATGATCATGGCACCAATCATGAGAGCCATGACGGGGTTCGATGGAATACCGAGCGTCAGCATCGGAATAAAGGACGTCTGAGCACCGGCATTGTTGGCCGCTTCCGGAGCGGCAACTCCCTCGATGGCTCCCTTACCGAACTCCGCAGAGTTCGGCGACACCTTCTTCTCTAGCGAATAGGCACCAAATGACGCCAGCATGGCGCCGCCACCCGGCAGGATACCGAGGATCGAGCCAAGCAGCGTACCGCGCAGAATAGGCCATCTAATGCGGCGCCAATCTTCGCGCGTGGGCATCAGTCCCGTTACGCGCTTTGTTATTAGCTCGCGCTTCGATTCGTTCTCGAGGTTGGCGATGATCTCACCGACGCCAAAGATGCCCATGGCCACGATCACAAAGTCAATGCCATCGGCGAGCTTTGGAAGGTCGAACGTGTAGCGCTCGCTTCCGGAGGTGATATCGGTTCCGACCAAACCGAGGAACAACCCGAGAAGAATCATGGCCAGCGCATGCAGTAGTGATCCGCGCGCGAGGACGATGGACCCGATGAGACCGAGCACCATCAGGGAGAAATACTCCGCTGGCCCAAATTTTAGCGCGATGCTCGCGAGAGGTGGCGCAAAGAAGATGATTACGATTGTTGCGAGCGTACCCGCAATGAATGAGCCGATCGCAGCCGTTGCGAGCGCGCGTCCGGCATTGCCTTGGCGCGCCATTTGGTAGCCATCCAACGCCGTGACGACGGATGAGGACTCGCCGGGCAAATTTACGAGGATCGCCGTCGTCGAACCGCCGTACTGGGCACCATAGTAGATGCCGGCCAGCATGATCAGGGCGGATTCCGGCGGCAAGCCGAACGTGATCGGGAGCAACATCGCAATGGTCGCGACTGGGCCGAGACCTGGAAGCACACCAACTGCCGTGCCGAAGAAGACGCCAACGAGGCAGTACAGGAGATTGTATGGAGTGAGGGCGGTCTCGAGACCGATCCACAGGTTACCGAGAAGGTCCACCCGAAGCCCTTTCTAACTTGAAACGCATTGATCAGCTGGGATTGAACCAAGGGCCGATCAGGGGCATGGGCACACCCAGCGCCTTCACGAAAAGAAGCGCTCCCGCGGCAACAAAAAGAACGAGGCCCAGGATGGCGCGCCATTCAAAACGAAACTCGCTGCTCGCGCTTGCACTCATCAATGTCGATGCGAACATCGCGACAAGGAAACCAGCCCGCTCCACTAACAAGCCGAAAACGACCACCGAGCCGATGATCAGAAGTGCCGGCTTGAGAGCGAACCTTGTCACGCTCTCACCGGGTACGATGAATGAGCGAACGAGCGTCACAGCACCAAACATCAGAAGAAGCGATGAGAGGATGATTGGAAAGTAGCCAGGACCCATCTGCCCTGCTCGACCCATTGAGTAGTTGCTTCCGATAGTCAGCCCGAATAGGGCCGCGACCAGATAGATCAGGCCACTCCAGAAGTCCTTGGGACTGCGAATGAGAGACAAGCTGTCCTCCTCTCACGTTCACACTGCTTCGTCTTGCGCCGTTGCGACGAACGACGTGAAGTCGAGACCGCACCATCTCGGATGAAGGTTCCTCACCCAAGATGGCGCAGTTCGCGTAGTTGAAGGCTCAGTTCTCCGCCTTCATTCCGGTGCGGTCGGCAACGCTGTTCCACTTCTTGACCTCTGAAGTGACGAAGGCCACAAATTCCTCAGGAGTGGAGGGAGTCGGGATCGCCCCTAGGTCCGAAAGGCGCTTGACGACCTCCGGATCCTTCAGCGCTGCGCCAAATTGCGCATTAAGAGCGTCGACGATATTCTTCGGGAGAGCTGCCGGCCCGATCAACCCCTGCCAGTCGGGAACGTCGAAACCTGGTATCAACTTCGCCGTTGGCTCGACATCTGGCAGCGTATCGATCTTTTTAGCGCTGCCCATTGCCAGCGGAACCATCGCCTTGTTCTTGATATGCCCAAGCGCAGAAGGCGTTGTCGCGAACAATCCGGAAATCTCGCCTGAAACGACTGCCGTTGTGGAAAGGCCGCCGGAACGATACGGGACATGGATGGTCTGAATGCCTGTCTCCGCCTTGAAGAGCTCACCGGCGAGATGGTTGACGGTGCCGTAACCTGCTGAGCCGAGTGAGAGCGTGCCAGGCTTGGCTTTAGCACGGTCGATAAACTCCTGCAGCGTATTGATGCCGAGAGAGGGAGGCACGACCAGTACGGTCGGGATTTCCGCCGTACGTGTAATCAGGGTGAAGTCCTTGAGAGGATCGTACGGAATCTTCTTGTGCCGATAGAGAGCCGGATTGGCGCCAAAGCCGATCGTGGTGACGAGCACCGTATAGCCATCAGGGCGTGCCTCGCGCACAGCGCTCAGACCGATGAGACCGCCACCACCGGCGCGGTTCTCTACAACAACCGGCTGCCCTATCGTCTCCGTGACCTTCGCTGCGAGGATGCGGGAGACAATGTCCGTAGCACCACCAGGACCAAACGGAATGATGAGCTTGATTGGCTTCTCGGGCTTCCAGTCGGCCGCTTGCGCGCCGCCGGTCAACGCGAGCAGCGCCGCTGCCGCGAGCGCTGAATGAAGCATCTTAAACATACAGGTTTCCTCCTTGCTGTTTTTCCAGCTCGCTTTCTAAAGCCAGCCTTGTCTTCCGAGAGATAACGCAAGCGCGTCAGCGGGACGCCAACGAGCGGTGCGAGGCGAGTGGATTTTTTGCCGAAAGGGGTCGCTCCACTTCGTGGCTTGCACCGCCAATACGCTCGATAGCTCGCAGCCCCTTCTGGTCGTTGGAACCGAACTGCCGGAGAGCCTCGAAAAGGGAGTCAGTCTGTTCGCTTGCCCCTGCGAGGCCGACAAGCTTCGCCCGCATGTCATCCCAGGTCATGGGGTTTCCCGGATGCCCCTTCGCGATGGCGATGTCACTCCGGCGCCGCTCGCCGCCTTCGAAATCGACTGTGACCGCCGCAGACGAATATCCGTGTGATGAGCTGGCGATCGCTTGAACCTTCTGGGCTGTATCGAGCACCTGAGGCTCGGGCTCGAACGGCTCTGCAAAATCCGCCGCGGACAACGGTCGGCCGTGGAGCGCCAATGCCAAACAGTACTTGACGTCGAATTTACCCTCCAGCGACGACGCCGGTGCACCCGTCTTGCCGCCGGTGATTTGATGCGCCAACGCTCCGATCTCGGCGTGTACCTTCGCCACACGCCCGACTTCGACTGCAGAAAGCGCAAAAGACCGCGCTGCGTCGATTGCGGGATGTGTCAGGTGGCAAGCTGCGTACGGCTTGAAGCTGTTATTAAGGATCTCCCATTCAGTGAAATCTGCCGGAGCAATGGTCGCCGCGCGGTCTTGGATAATGGCAGACGCGAGGGGACCTCTAGGCTCCAGCAGGCCGGTCGCGGCCCTGAAACCGACTGCAGCCAGCTGCGCCGACAGTACGCCGTCCATAGCAGCTTTGCCGGCATGGAAGGGTTTGGACATTGTGCCGAAGGAACCGACGAGACCGCTTGCCTGTGTCGCAGCAACACCGAGCGCGTGTTGCGCTGTTTGCTCGTCAAGGTTCAAGAGCACAGCACCCGCAGCGGCGGCGCCGATGCGGCCGAATACGCCAGTCGCGTGAAATCCTCGAGCGGTTACCGCCTCGCCAAGTCCATAGCCGACGCGTGCGGCGACCTCGAACCCGGTCAAGAACGCGCTGAGCATCTCGCTCTCGGAGGCGCCAGCTTCCTGGCCTAGTGCCAGCGTCGCCGCCCACAATGGCGCGCTCGTATGAGTGTTCGCTTTGACGTAGGTGTCGTCAAAGTCGAGGCAATGTGCAAGTGTACCGTTCGCGAGTGCTGCGCCTATAGCACCGGATCTACCGCCAATAAGCAAAGTTGAATGGCCGGGAATGCTCCAACTAGAGGCCAGGGTGTGCACGTGTTCGCCCGCCCCTTCAGAGCGAGCCCCGACGCATACCGCAATCCAGTCGACAAGACACATCCGCGCCGCTTCGAGAGCTTCCGTCGGCATAACGCGGGATCGTGCAGCGCAGATATAACGCGCGATGGCTGCGCCATTCAGGGCATTGTCAGTCATCACTCTGCGAGCCTCCTCCTAAACCTTTTTTTCTTCGCGCGGCAAGTCTTTCGCTCGCTGAAGGCGATCGTCTGACCCTTGAGGGATATCCAGAAATTCAGCCTCGCCGTTGAGCGAGCCGTGCGTTGTGCGGTGGACAATAGCCACAATCGATCAGCCAAGTACCACTACGATCGGAATAGCAGCCATATTGGCCGACGCATATTCCGTCATGCCAGGAACCGCCTCTTCAGCCGCGCGGGGACCATTGGCCGGACCTCAACATGGCGCGTGCCTGGCTCCGAACAGTCTGTGCAAGCGCGCGCGACGCTTCAGTTGAAGGCCGCAGCGTGGAAGAGGCCAGGATTAGTTTCCTATTCATGGTCGGTTCGAGCCGCCAGTAGCGAATGCGGCCTGCTGTTACTAGATCGTGCACGCAAGCATACGACAGCACCGTGTACGCAACGCCAGATTCGACCAGCCTCAGTGTCGACGGCATGGCGTCAATCTCGATGCGCACATTGGCAACAAGCCCACCAAGACGCGCAAGCACCGCATCGACGAGTAGTCGTAGTCCGTGTGGCCGGCTCGGAAGGATGAGCGGAATGTCCTTGAGCGCAGCGGTAGGCACCACATCGTCGCCCACACCGAACGGATCGTTCATAGGGCCGAGCAGGAACAGCTCGTCAGTAAGAAGCTCGTCCGTCGATACCGTTCGGCTGTGCGGCGTATCATACAGAACGGCGACGTCGATGCGCCCGGAGATCAGCCAATCCAAGACGTGCGCGCTGAAGCCCTCCATCACTCCGAGGAGGACATTCGGGAATTTCTGGCTGAAGCGTTGAACCAAAGGCCCGGCGAGGGCCGCCATTACGGACGGCGGCATTCCAAGGCTGACGTGGCCGGATGGCGAAAGGCCTAGCGTGGCGATCTCGTATTCGGCGGCGGTTCGCGCCTGGATCATGGCCCTCGCATACTTCTCGAGCAGCTTTCCGGCCTCGGTCAGCGCGACGCCGCGCCCCGTCCGATGATAGAGCTTTGTGCCGAGCGCGTCCTCGAGGGCCTTGATCTGGCGGCTGAGGACAGGCTGCGCTACCGAGACTTTGGCTGCAGCGCGCGAGAATGCGCCGCAGTCTGTAATTGCAAGGAAGTACTCGAGCTGTCTCAGCTCCATTGTCATGTTCCGCTATTCCAGTGGCGAGCCCGATGACCTAAGGCGATAAGGTCTACCGCGAGCCCGCCTCAATGATAGCGGTCATTTGACCTGAATGGGTAGCATGTCCGCACAAATGAGCTGTGTCGGCCTCAGGCGGGCCCTACCAGATATCGGTTGATCGCCGTGTGATCAGCCTTATCGCCGAGTTCTTCCGCAGCAGCGTCCCACAAATACGCACACCTCTCACCCAGCGGTGCCGGCACGCCAAGTCTCTCGGCAAGATGTTGTGCAGTGCGAATATCCTTCGCCATAAGCCCGATGAAGAAGCCAGAGTCGTAGCGTTCGGAGATGACAAACTGCTTGAGCTTCACCTCGGTCGAGTTGTTTTTGCCCGTCGAAGCGTTGAGCACGTCGACCAGTACTTCGGGCTCGACGCCGAACGCCTTGCCGACCTGCATGGCCTCGAGTGCGGCCACGAGCCCCGCACCCGACGTAATTGTTCAACGCCTTGACAGCGTGCCCCGAGCCGATCGGACCGGTGCGGAAGACGGCGCCCATCGCCTTCAGCATCGGCTCTATGCGATCGATCGTGCTGCTGTCACCACCGGCGATGATCGCAAGCGAGCCATCGATCGCCCGCTTCACGCCGCCGGAGACCGGCGCATCGAGGAAACCAAACCCAGACGCGACGAGCGCCTCTCCGATTTCCCGAGTTCCAATAGGATCGGAGGAGCTCATCTCTACGATGATTGCATCGGTGCGAAGATGCTGGCGTACGGTGTTCAGCACTTCACGCACGATCGCGCCGTTCGGCAGCATCGTGATGACAACCTGTGCACCATCGACAGCGGCCACGAGGGAAGAAGCGATCTTCCCTCCGGCGTCACGAGCGAAGATCTCGCGCATTGGTTCAGCCGTATCGAAACCGACGACTTCAAAGCCCGCACCGATAAGACGGGCGCCCATGGGACGTCCCATGTTGCCAAGTCCAATGATCGCGATCTTCGCTGGCGGCTCGATCACTGAGCCCACCGAAGGCTGAGCCTCCGAGTTACTCATCACCCATTTCCTTGAAGGCTTCCTTGGCAATGCGGAAGCTGTCGATGCCCGCCGGCACACCGGCGTAGACGGCAACCTGCAGAAAGATCTCCTTGATCTCATCCTTGGAGAGACCGTTCTTCCGGGCCGCCTTCACATGCAGCTTAAGCTCATGCGGACGATTAAGAGCCGCAATCATGGCGAGATTGACGATGCTGCGGCTGCGGCGATCGAAGCCTGGACGCGCCCACAGGGCGCCCCAGCAGTATGACGTCGACCACTCGGCCATCGTGCGCGTGAACTCGTCCGCCCCGGCGATCGATCGGTTGACATAGTCCTCGCCGAGCACCTCCTTGCGCACCGCAAGGCCTTTTTCAAACAAGCTATCAGCGTCTTCTGCCATGTGTTCTTCCTTTTCAAGTTTCATTTCGCGAGGCGAGCTTCTCGCTCTATCTGAAGCAGGCACACCGAACGTTCAGGTGGCGGCTTCCGCCGTCAGACTCTTTGGCCGGCCGACTACGTTGTGCGGCACCAGAGGCCGGACGACATCAGCGGCGACATCGGAAACGCTTTCAAGCGCTAGTACATTGGTGATGACCCTGGAGATTGCGTCATCGTCGATCGGGTAAGCCGCGAAAGGCGCGCATCTGCGGAATTTGGCGGCCACTTCTTCCACGGTCATAGGATTGTCCGGGTGCCCTTTCTCGACCGTGCACACGCCTGTGATCATCCGTCCATCTTTCAACCGGGTGCTCAACCGCGTGCCGAGTGGGTCCAGTTTTTCATCAAGCTGCGCCGAGATGCGCGTCATGAACGCCCGCACATCGGCACGCGAACGGGCTTGCGGCGTGTACGCGTCGAGAAAGATGCCACCGTCGTGAACAACCGTCGACATGACATAAGGCAGGCTAAACTGACACTGCGGGACCGTTTCCGGCTTCCACTTCTCGGCCTTTGGGATGGCCACGACCGTCCAATTCAAGTTGCCGACATCGAGGTGCATTCCTTCGACATCGGCGACGGTGAATTTGTGCTTCTGCATCTGCTCCAACAGCAGATCGATACCTGTGTGGGTGCATTTGCAGGCGGCGTGCGCCTTAAAGCTGGTGCGCATCATCTCCCAGCGAGATCCAAGTTCATGGGTGACAGCTTCCAGATCGATGCGCCCCTGGCGTGCAAATAGGGCGTAGTAACCGCGCTGTGTGCCCGCGAGGAATTCCTTCACTGGGCCGGTCACTCCCAGACGGCTCATGCGGCACACGGTGATCGCATCCTGGGCGACGAAACCGTGATGGAAGCGGATCATCGAGGCGCCTTCGTTGTACATCGAGGCGTCATGTGGCTGGGTCATAAGCTTGGCGATGCCGAGTGCGTTCATGAGCTCGGCTTGGCTGAAGCCGAGCAGCTTCCCGGCCGCTGCGACCGCTCCAAAAATGTAGTGACCTCCGGCGGAACCTCCGGGCTGCTCGGTACTCTTGAACGAACAGCCGAGGCCGGTCCGGATCATGAGTTCCTGCGCGACGATAAAGGCGGCCAAAAGCTCGCGACCGCTGGTCTTGTCCTTCAGCCCTGTCGCAGCCAGTAACGTCGGCACGGTGTACTCGGCGCCGTGGCCCGCTTCGTAGTGGGTATCGCCCATATCCATCGCGCGGGCCATCGGCGCCATAGCAAAAGCCGCCATGGCTGCGGGTACTTTGCCGCCGAAGAAGGGGATATCGCTCTCAGGCTTGCCGCCCTGATCGCGGACGAAGGCAACGACGTCTGCGATGCCGTCCATGCCGGAGCCGCCCATCGAAACCCCGATGATATCGAGGATCTGCTTCTTGCCGAATTCGCGGACGTCCTCCGGCAGATCATCGTAGGTCGTCTCGACGACCATTCGACACAGCGCCTCCATCGGATCTTCGCCTGTGAGCCGCTCGAAAGTTTTCATGATCTTTGGTCTCCTCCGCCGAGCCGTCCACCATAATGCGGCGGCGCAGTCATGCCATTGTTCGTTTAACTGGCGATGCTGCCGTATTCTCCGTTCGGATCATATTCCGTGAGCCGGCACAGACCACGCGCGGTACCGGCATAGCAGCGTCGTTATCCGCCACATATCGGCTGTAGCGCAGGGACTTTCTAGCGTACCGGTCGATCCGGAATCGCGCGCAGCGGCGGCAGATCGAGACGAACGACAATACCCGCGAGCTCATCGCTCGCCGGCGGATAGCTCTCCGTTACCAGCGTATCGTGTCCCGGGATGAGATAGTCGAGGCTCGGCACCGTCGCCCGTACCTTCTCGTAAGACCGCAGCATCTGCGCGATATCGACAGCCGCCACGAAAGGCCGTTGCCGGCTAACGTTCTCGAAGAATGAAGCCACGTCGCCCGCCAGCGTGATCCAGCCACGCTCGGTGTGGATGCGCAGATATTGCAGGCCGACGCTATGCCCTGGCGCTACGTCGACCTCCATGCCCGGCGCGAAAGTGAAGGGACCGTCGTAGAGTTTCAGCCTGCGCGCGAAATTCAGCCGGACCAGATTGGCGATATCATCGGCCTCGTAACCGGCGGCGAAGTAGCGGAAACGCATATCCGCTCCCGTCGCAAATGCCAGTTCGCTCTGCTGAAGATGGAAAGTCGCTTGCGGTAGCAGATCGGTGTTGCCCGCATGATCGTAGTGAAGGTGTGTGTGGATGACGTCGCTGACTGCGCTCGGCTCGATTCCGATCAACCTCAGCGATTCAATCGGACAACGTAACAACTTGCGCTTTCGTCGTTCCGCGACCGCGGCGGAGAATCCCGTGTCGATCACAATCTTCCGGCCCGCGCCGACGGCGATCCAGATGAAGTAGTCCATATCCATGCGCTCATCGCGCGCGTCACCGCCGATAAAGTGGTCTGAGCGCTTGGCTTCTCGTGACGCGTACTTGATGGCGTAGAGACGATAGGTCGGCAGGCCCTCAGACACTGATCTACTCTCCATTGCGCGCCAGGTCGGCTCTAGCGGCCAATGAACCGCGGCTTGCGCTTCTCGAAATGGGCTAGGAGGCCCTCCTCATAATCGGCCGTTGCTTCCAGCGGACGGCGAGTAGCCTGATTGAGCTCTGCGGCATTTTCGAAAGGCAAGTCCGCTCCCGCATTGAGGAGCTGCTTGGCGCCAGCGAAGCCAAGCGGGCTAGTGCTGTCCGCGATCTTCCTCGCAAGTTCCATCGCTGCGGGGAGTAATGCCTCGCGTCTGACGACGGCCTCTAGGATACCGAGTTCCTTCGCCTCATCAGAGCCGACCTGACGGGCCATGTAGAAGAAGGGGCGAGCCGCCGCGCGACCGATCAGCCGAGGGAGAATGACCGCGCCACCCGCACCAGGAAATGCACCCAAGGTCATCTCGGGGAAACCGAAGCGAGCCTGCTCACTGGCTATCCGGAGATCACAATAAAGGGCAAGTTCAAAGCCACCACCGACGCACCAGCCATTTACTGCAGCGACGAAGGCTTTCGGGGAGCGCCATATGGCTTCGTTTACGCGCCAGAGAGACGTCGCCTGCCCCCACTTCTCGTCGGCCGTCATATTGCGCCGTTCTTTGAGATCGGCACCAGCACAGAAAGCTTTGTCTCCAGCGCCAGTCACGATGACGACGCGGGTGTCGATATCATTCTCCGCCGCGCGTACCTCCTCAAGGAGCCGCGTAGCAAGCGCATCCGACAGAGCATTCATGGCTTCCGGTCGGTTGAGGGTTAGTACCCGAACCGGCCCGTCTTGTGAGATCGTCAGTATCACGCCGTCCTGCCCTGTACTAAGGAGCTGCCGATCCGCTAGCGCTTGGCAAGCAACTCACGGGAAATGAGGAGCTTCTGGATCTCGTTCGTCCCGTCATAAAGCTGGAACACCATGGCGTCCCGATACAGCTTCTCCAAAGGGAAGTCGTTTAGGAAGCCATAGCCGCCGTGCATCTTCAGCGCCGCCGAGCAGACACGCTCGCTCATCTGCGAGGCGAACAGCTTCGCCATGGAAGCTTCGCGAACGCAGCGAACACCCGCCTCTTTGAGACGACCCGCGTGATGATAGAGTTGCCGCGCACATTCGAGGTCGGTCGCCATCTCGGCGAGCGTGAATGCGACAGCTTGGTGCTGGGAGATCTTCTTACCGAACGTCTCGCGTTCCTGGGAATACCGCAACGCTTCGTCGAAGGCGCGCTGTGCCAAGCCCACGGCCTGAGCCGCTACGACGATGCGCTTCGTCTCTAGCCCCGACAGGGCGATTTTTAGACCATCACCAAGCTCACCAAGCAGATTCTCGACCGGAACTTCCACATTCTCGAGTGAAATTTGACAGGTGTCGTTCGTCCGGTGACCAAGCTTCAGCTCCTCACGAACGACGATGTAACCGGGCGTGTCAGTCGGCACGATGAATGCTGAGATGCCGCGCCGTCCAGCAGCAGGATCGGTAACAGCAATGACAAGCGAGATCTTCGCCGTCGCTCCGGAAGTGATGAACAGCTTACTTCCGTTGATGACATAGCAGTCACCGCGTCGGTCGGCGCGCGCCCGCAGGTTTGCAGCATCCGACCCTGCTTGCGGCTCAGTCAGCAGCATGCACGCAACCTGCCGGCCTTCCACAACGGGGCGAAGGTGGCGCTCCTTCTGCTGCTCTGTACCGAATGCGAATAGATTGTTGGAGAACGAGTTCGTTGCATTTATTGTGTTGCAGATGCCCGCATCGCCGTAGCTCAGCTCTTCGGTTAAATACAGATAAGAGAAAAAATCGGCTCCCGCCCCGCCCCATTCCGGAGGAATACCGACGCCGAAAAACCCGAATCCGCCCAGCTTTTCTAAAGTCGCCTTTGGAACGATGTGCTGTCGATCCCAATCGGCCGCGTGAGGCATGATCTCGTCGCGCACGAAGTTGCGCACCATGTCGCGCATCGCGAGTTGTTCGTCGGTCATTGTCGTCACGGTATTTTCTCTTGGGCTAGGGGAAGGTCTAGGCGAGTGCCCGCTCAACCGGGCATCGCAAAGCCACCATTCACACTGCAGATCTGTCCGGTGATGTGGCGCGCCCTGGTCGATGCCAGGAATGTCACCAAGTCGGCCACGTCGCTTGGCTCGCCGATGCGACGAACCGGGTAGATGCGGCGCACTTTCTCCTCGCGCGCCGCCACGGCTTCTGCCCCGAGCTTTGCTTCTAGGCGCTGCAGCATCTGGCGGCGCAGTGGCGTGTCGGTTGCAGCTGGCGACACGGCATTGACCGTTATCCCGTGGCGTCCGACCTCGCGAGCCAGCGACTTCGTGAAGGAAATCAGACCACCCTTCGCGCTCGAGTAGGCGACTTCCCTCTCTTGGCCAACCCTGGCGGCGTCTGACACGATGTTCACGATCCGGCCGTGGGCTCGGTCCATCATACCCGGCAAAACAACTCGCGCGCAGTGCATCGCCCCAAATAAACCGACCGCGATCTCTCTCTCGCAGTCCTCGGGTCGGCTCTCCACGAAGGAGGTGTTATTCGCCATCACGGCCGCGTTGTTGATGAGAACGTCGAGGCGCCCGAGCTGGGCTTGAACCTCGCCCATGCTGGCACGTACGTCATTCAATCGGGTGACGTCGAATGGTGCCGCAAGCATCGGCACTCCGGTGGGCCGCAGCAGGTCGAGCGTCTCCCGGCACTGCTCATGAGTCAGGTCATTGACCGCAACCGCAGCTCCCTCAGCCGCGAATGCGAGTGCAATCGCTTGCCCAATCCCTGACCCTGCCCCTGTGATGAGAACGGCCTGTCCTTTGAGTTTAAGATCCATACGCGCCGTCTTGTCCGTGATGCACAGGACTTGCTCGTATGTCGTCCTCAAAATCCGCGCCACGCATACCAGACTAATCAATTATCATATATCGGTCCGCGCACCCTCTGGGTGCTAAGACATTCTACTAGGTCAAACCGTGGTCGTGCCCCGGCAATCCGTTTAGGACGCGCGGCCACCGAAGCATTGACGCACCGGAAAGCGCGTAATTCGCCATCCGCGGCGGGACCGCTCGGCTCATCATCACCAGCGTACACGTCGCTTTTGGAGTATTGTGACGTATTATGTTACAAGCACAGTCAGATGTGACATTGGAGATGCCCATGGCCCGGCGGATCGGCTACGCGCGCGTCAGCACCGACGACCAGGATCTCTCGCTACAAAGGTCAGCCCTCAACCAGGACGGATGTGCGATCGTCTTCGAGGATAAGCGAAGCGGTACCAAGCGGATTGGCAGGGTGCAGCTTGAGCTTGCGCTCAAGGTGCTAGTCAGGGGCGATACTTTGGTCGTCACGCGCCTAGACCGGCTCGGCCGGTCGCTGCGGGATCTCGCCAACATTGCCCACGAGATAGACGAGGCTGGCGCCCATCTTCGCGTGCTGGAGCAGAGCGTCGATACCGCGACATCAGCCGGGCGCGCTTTCTTCGGAATGCTAGCTGTCTTTGCGCAGTTCGAGACCGACGTCCGCCGGGATCGTCAGGCCGAAGGCATCGCCCGCGCCAAGAAGGCCGGCATCTACACGGGAGGAAAGCCGCGAATTGATCGGAGCGCCGTCCTTGCTCGACTTGGGTCGGGTGACGGGCCAGCGGCGGTTGCGCGCGCGCTGGGAGTGTCGCGCATGTCTATCTATCGCATCATCGAAGAGACTGGTTCAACCAAGGCATCTCAGCGGTAGTCCGCGCGCCGGTGCGCCAGAGCAGGTTGCACGCTCAACTTCCTCAAATATTCATTATGGGAAGTTGTATTGCGTGCGCTTTTACTTGATTGGCGAAAACTTACAGATTCCCGATACGGGTTTGTCAGGAAGTAATTGTCGGGCCCCGCGCCGCTCGCTCACGGGCGAAAGCGGGCCATGATGCCAACTGCCCAGGCATCGTTGAGCCGATCGTACTCTGTCTCAAGCCGCTCGTAGGTCTTCCAACGCATATGCTTGGGCTTTGGAGGGAAGGGGTCGTCAATCCCGCTACGGTCGCCGAGGCGCTCGCGGATCTTAAGCGCCCGTGTCGCAGCTCTCGCGAAAGGTGGCTCGTACTGAGACTCATAACGCAAGCGGCGGCAGCGGCGGCAGCGGAAACGACCACCTCCATACAGAATCCGGCAGCGTGCGCGGCACGAGACGCATTCGAACCATTGGCGGCGGCCGCCGAAGGGGGTTTCAGTCTCGACCAGCGGCACCCACTCACTGACATCCTGCCAATCGCCACCGCTGGGGCGGTGTCGATAAACGAGCCTGACGGCGCTCTGAAACACCTCCAGGCGAATTGAGCCTGTTGTCTGCCCCCGGCGGGACCAAGTCAGCGTCGACCATTGGCCGGGGTTAAGGAGCTTGCGTCGGCCCAGCCAGGCAAGGTCGATCGAATGGAACTCATTGGTCTTGTCGACCGTCATACTGAAGCTGGATGATCGTCCCGATCCGCGACCGCCCAATGAATTTGCCTCTCAGATTTTCCCGAAATCATATGGATTCTTCGGGGGTATTAGGTCTGACACTGAAACTGCGAAACGAAGCCAAACTCACACAGCCGCCGATATACCTTCGAGTTCTGATGTCGCCGTGGCACCCTCAAGCGTCTTCAGACGCCATTCCTGCGCGTCGCGTAACATCCTCAGCGCCTTGTACAGCTGGTTGTCTAAGGTGGATTGGTATCGCCCCATCAGCTCCAAGGACTCGGCTGGAAGCACAAGGCGCACGTCCGCCACACGCTTCGCCAATTCCAACACGTGCGGCCGCTCTGCACCATCCTTGAGCTTCCCACGGCACCAGAGCAGTAGCTCTCCCAGATAGCCCATCAGCCCCCCATCATGGCTTGATAGAAAGGCCTGTAGCGACGTGACTTCATCGGCATCTGATTGAAGTTGCTCGAACGCGAGCGGTGCTCGGCTTTCCAGGTGCTGTATGTCGATCGCGTCGAGGTCCTCCAGCTCGGCAATCACGGCCCTACACCATTCCAATTGCTGCCCGTCAAATGGTGCGAGATCCTCGGGTTGCACCTCCCGCCCGTAGCTGCGGCCGAGCTCAGACGACACCCGAGCCGCAAGCTGCTTCGCTTCGCGGGACAACGAAAGTGCTGCTGTCTCCGATTGGACGAGACGCCGCTGGCGCCAGAGCGTGATGGCGATCCGCTCGACAATCGATGTTTCGAGCACTCCGACAGGGTTGAGCGATTGCGCGAGCCCAGCGATCAGCGCTTCAAACTCGCTTGTCGGCTCTCCATCGAGAAGGAGCTTTTCAGACAGCACACCGTGTCGGACTGCATTTCGACTGGCCGCCGCTTTTCCCGCGGTCGTAATGGGACCGGTGCTCTTTTGTGCATTCGCTCTGGCGGCCGCGCGCCGCTGCTCCGGTGCGCTCATGATGTTCTCCGTATCCCAAATCAGACGAATATATTACTCGCGGTTTGGAAATAGGTCACCTGTGCGGAGGCGAGCAGCCAACGCCGAGGAGACTAGAAGAATATGCGTGCCACGTTAGTGCGCACTCAATTTCTCCTAAGCGCGTACAACCCTCTTATCGAAGTCTGGAAATCGCTGCTTCAACCGCTCTACGGTCTGTCGCCATTTCGGGGTTGCGGGCTTGCAGACAGTGTTCTGGTTTCCGAACATGCCGACCTCCTGCACCCCTGCATTTAGGTCCACAGTTTGGAGCCACTCGATAGGGACGAAGTACTCGCAGCGGTCGAGGTCGTCCACGAATTCGCGATGATAACTGCCTTCGGTCAGCACCTCTAACGCGGGACGTTCACCCGAAGGAGTGCTCAATACGAACTCAGAGGCACTAACACGTGGCCCTTTCACGCGGCCAACTCCAACAAACCCGTAGCCTGGTGCTTTCACCCACACCCGATCACCAGCATTTAGCAGCCGAAGTGAATTGCTATACCAAGATCCACCTCCTGCACTAATGAACCCGTAGCGGACTGCCTCGCTCCACGACTTGCTGGGATCATGACCGAACGACCCATAGAATTCCCCATTCCAGGGCTCCTTCTCGCGCGCAGGAGCTACTGTCGCGTTAGCTTGGGTCTCGGCTGGATCGAGTAGCCAAGCGCGGCTCAGAAAGCGCTCATCGCCGTTGGCGAAGACCTGAAAGCACAGTACGTTAATTGCGATGTCGCGGTCGTTGAGGTACTTGACGATCCGCGTCGAACTCTCGTCTAGGGATGATGCGACTACGACGATCTGATGACTTGCATTCAGCGCCTCTTCATCGAGTGCCGTTCCAAATCGAGCCTGGAAATCCCCGGCCTCATCCTGCGGGCCGGAATCTACCACATCGACAAGCGGCTCTTCGGCCGGCGCATTTGCCAGAGCACTGACACAAGTCGGATCGATGAAGCCGAAAGACAGCTCGGAAGGGTGATGGAAGAAACCCGTCAGGCTCAGGTGTACGGCGTCAGACCCTCGCGATCTTTCGAGGAAGCGGCGGCGAAGTTCGTGCTGGAGAACCAGCACAAGCGGAGCCTCCGTGTTGACATCTCGCAGCTGAAGCAGCTCGTGCCTTGGCTTGGTCCAGTAGCGCTCGACCGCATCCATCTCGGCACGCTGCAGCCGTGGATCGATCGCCGTCGCAAGGCGGGACGCGCCGCGGGGACGATCAACCACGGGATCAAAGTGGTCCGCCGTATTCTCAACCTGGCGGCGTCGGAATGGGTGGACGAGCATGGTCTGACGTGGCTGCACGGCGCACCAAAGCTGAAGCTGCTTGCCGATCGCAACAAGCGGCAGCCCTATCCCTTGAGCTGGTCGGAGCAGACCGCGCTCTTCCGGGAGTTGCCGGATTATCTCGCGCAGATGGCGCTCTTTGCCGTCAACACGGGATGCCGGGACCAGGAGGTGTGTGCGCTGCGCTGGAAATGGGAGGTCAAGGTGCCGGAGCTCGGCATCAGCGTCTTCATCATTCCGGGCTCACAGGTGAAGAATGGCGACGAGCGGCTTGTCGTGCTCAACGCGGTGGCGCACTCCGTCATCGAGGCACGCCGACATCACGGCGGCGACTACGTCTTCACCTGGAAGGGCAGGCCGGTCAGCCGGATGATGACCTCGGCGTGGAAGCGTGCCCGAGTTCGGGCAAGCCTCCCGCAGGTCCGCGTTCACGACCTCAAGCACACCTTCGGGCGTCGCCTGCGCGCGGCCGGTGTCAGTTTCGAGGATCGTCAGGACCTGCTCGGCCATCGCTCCGGTCGGATCACGACGCACTACTCCGCAGCGGAGCTGACCCGACTTCTCGCGGCAGCCGACAGCGTCGTCGATCGTAATGGCCAGAAACCCGAGCTCGTCGTGCTCAAGGGGGCGCTGCAGGGCGCCTCCCGCAAAACTCCCGCAAGCGCTCTCAAGGTGCTTGAAGGAAGCGCCTAAGTTCTTGATTTATTGGTGGGCGATGAAGGACTCGAACCTTCGACCCGCTGATTAAGAGTCAGCTGCTCTACCAACTGAGCTAATCGCCCTA
>LNFM01003034.1_pt1 | contig 34068 bp, 29 predicted proteins | sample 596031 | NCBI WGS metagenome assembly LNFM01 (sample SAMN04254537, study PRJNA301005) | activated carbon metagenome | isolation source: dual media filters at the Ann Arbor, Michigan drinking water treatment plant | place: USA: Ann Arbor
GGGGTCGTGCCAGCGTGGGAGTACGAATGGCTGGTCGATGTCCCGGAGGTCGGGAGCAGTTGGGTGCGGCCCCTCGATGTGCGGCGGCGCGGCCCGCGGTCGGGGACGCCGACCGAGGTGGCGGTGCGGATGCTGCGGGCAGCGCTGGCGCGGCGGCCTGCGGGAGCCACCCGGCCGGTCGGCATGTACGACAGCAGCGACGACGCGGTCACCTTCGTCCGGGCGGGGCTGCCGATCGACCTGCTGGTGCGCCTGCCTTCGGGCGCTGGTGGCAGAAATCGCGGCAGAGCATGGCTGGACTGTCATCGAGCTTGCGGTCCAGCCCGACCACGTCCATCTGTTCGTGCGCTCGCGCCCGACCGACAGCCCACACCTGATCGTGCGCGCCTTCAAGGGGCGAACGAGTCGCGTGTTGCGTCAGGAGTTTCCCGCGCTGAGGCGGCGTCTCCCGACCCTCTGGACGCGAAGCTACTTCTGCGGGACGGCGGGCAACGTCTCGGCCGCGACGATCCGGCGGTACATCACCGCGCAGAAGGGTGTCTGAGCCATGCGGCTGATCGCACAGCTACAGTTGCGACCGACGCCCCCGCAGGTCGATGCGCTCGCCCGCACGCTGGAGCGCGCCAACGCGGCTGCCAATGCCATCAGCAGCGTGGCATGACGCGAGCGGGCATTCGGTCGCTACGACCTCCAGAAGTTGACCTACCACGCGATCAGGTCCGACTTCGGGCTGACCGCCCAGGTCGTCGTGCGGCTGCTGGCGAAGGTGGCCGATGCCTACAAGCTCGACCGGCGGCGCCGGCGTACCTTCCGGCCGCTCGGCAGCATCGCCTACGACCCGCGCATCCTCCGCTATCGGGATGGGGCCGTCTCGAGCTGGACCGTGGGTGGCCGGCAGAGTATCCCGTTCGTGTGTGGGGCTCGTCAGGCCGGTGTGCCGGTCCTGTACGTGGACCCGTCCTATTCCAGCCAGACGTGCCCGGCCTGCGGGTACGTCGCTCGCGGAACCGCCCCCAGCAGAGCGTCTTCCAGTGTGGTCAGTGTGGCCTCGTTGGGTTGCCCGACTACTTCGCGGCCCTGATCCTCCAGGATCGGGGCCGGGCCGCTGTCAGCCGGCCGAACGCGGCAGGAGTGGTGTCTCAAAGTGTCGAAACTCCTAGCTGCAAGCTCCCGACTTCCGTCGGGGGTCGTTGACGGAGTTTACCCTGAGCGTAGCGAACGGACTCAGGGTGACAAGCCTGATGACGGCGCCTACGGCACGTTAGCGCCGCCGCCCGCTAATGTGCGCCATTCGCCGCAGCCGTCGGTGACCCGGAGTTGAACCGTGAACGGCCCGGCTGCACGACGCTGGACAAACAGCCGCGCACTCGTCGAGGTGGTGGACGTGGGCTGGTACAGGAGCGGACTCGTCACGCCGCTGGGGCCGTTCTGAACATCAACGGTCGCGTTGAGCGGCTGATCGATCTGGATCGAGCGGAGCCAGCCGCCGCCCTGGGTGAGGGTGATATCCACTTGCAGCCGGCCGCCGCCAAGCTGCTGGACGGCCGTGCGGACCGGCGGTCGCGGGGTGCAGGTGAGTTGCTCCTGCACGATGAGGAAGATCATGCCGGTCTTCGGCGGCATCTGGAAGCTCGTGACGGCCTGCCCGTCGAGCGTGGTAAACGGCCCGCCCGAGGAAAGGTTCACGGTGTAGGGGCCGGGGCTGGCGTTCATCACGACGCGCGCCCGCTGGAAATCACGCTGGTAGATGGCGACATCGGCGCCGGCCGGCTGGGTGGCGCCGCCGGTCGGCGCGCCGATGTTCTGATCCCAGTCCTTGAAGAAGGCGTCCGAGAAGAACGAGTTGCCCAACTGGACCGGCGTGTATAGGTGCATCAACGTCTTATGATCGACGAACTGGGTGAGGTGGGCAGCCAGATAGAACCGCGCAAGCTGGAGCTGCCTGCCTCGGCCTTGCTCCGGTGGTTCGAACGTCGATTGGCCCTGCGCATTCGTGTTCACGATGTTCGCGAGGTACTTGCCGCGTTGGGCCGCGTAGTTCTGGACCTCCCGAAAGCGGTTGATCGTCCCGAGGTACACATTGTTCGGCTGGGCTGTCAGGAGCAGGGCGAGCGGATCCTCCCAGTAGAAGCCGTCAGAGACATCAACGCGCTGGGTGTAAAACTCGAAGGCCTTCAGGCCGTTGACCGTCTCAGGCTGGTTGGCCGTCTGCCGATGCGTATACCCCGTGGGAAGGATCAGCTTGTCGGGCATGGTGGCCTTCAGCGTAGCCAACAGTTGCACGCAGCTCCCCTGCCAGGCCGCAAGCGTCGCCGCCGAGGGTCCAGGCCCGTTCACCACCGGGATGTCGAAGCAGAAGTCCACCACGATGCCGTCGAGCTGATGGTAGTCCAGCGACGCTTTGAGCTTATTGGCCATCGCCTGGCGCCACTCGGCATTCGTCACATTGTAGATGTCCGCGATCCCATCGACGTACTTCACGCGGTCCTGCTTCGTGGGCACCGTCGTGCCGTCCCGATGGATGAAGTAGCTCTCGATCGGCTCGAAGTCGAGCAGGCCAGCCGGCGTCACCGGGGCGCGGAGGGACTGCGTCGAATGGGTGGTGATATTGACGTACCCGATGTACTTGACGGTCGGGTTGGCCGCCTTGACCGCAGCGATCCAGTTCTTGAGGACGGGATCCCCTCGCCGTCCATCCGAGGGCGGGCTACCCGGCGGGGGCGGCTCCATCGGGTCGCCGCACTCTTCCCAGATGATCTGGTTGTTCGACTTGGCGAGGAAGGCGACTTCGTCCGCGTTCGGCGTCAGGACATCCACCTTCGGACCCTGACGGTGACAGGCCGGCGTCAACCCCACAGGAATCCATTGATTTGGTGCGGCCTTCGTCGCCCACGGATCTCCGAACGGGTTGTACGCCAGCTCGTAGCTCGAGACCTGACGGATGCCGCCGTCGAGGGCAGCCGGACCAAATGGGGCAGCCAGGGCGTCAGCCACGAGGGACACGGCAACGAGCACAGCGAGCGTGACCGCACCGACACGGGTGACGCCCATCGGACCGCGCAACGCACCCACGATCCACCGTTGGGCGCGCGACAGGCGGCAGCGTACGAACGATCCTGAATGCCTCACCATGCGGAACAATCCTTCTGAACCTTGGCGGTCAATGTGCCCGAATGCGCCCGCAACCAGGGGGCTGATCGGCTCAATCGGTAGCGACTGCCGAGCATAGTGCGAGACGCCCATGAGAAACAACGGTATAGGCGCATGATCGGGCCGGGTGGCGCGGCGTTTTCCGGTACCATCCTGGCGTCCCGACGGACCAGCCGGGGCGGAGACGCCCCGGCGTCGTAGGCGCCGCTGCCGCAGGCTCCCGGCCCCGGTCGCCCGTCATGAGACAACAGAGAGGAAGAGGGAGCGCCCCCCATGTCGGTAGACCTCATCCAGCAATACATCGACGGGGGGCGCGTTGCCTGGTCGCCCGGCTACAAGCCGTACCGCAACCGCGAGCTGCTCCGCATCATCCACGACGAAGCGCTCCTCGCCACGTTCCGCGATGGTCGGCCGTTGCCGCCAGGGTACGCGTTCGGGTTGGACGAGCGGTTCGTCGAATATCCGTGGGTGTTGTCGCGCCTGCCGGCCGGCCCGGGCAAGCTGCTGGACGCTGGCTCGACGCTCAACTACCCGCACCTGCTCGACTTGCCGCAGCTTGCCAGCAAGCAGATCGTCATCGTCACGCTGGCGCCGGAGCATCAAGAGCGCCGCGCCAACGTCTCGTACCTCTACGATGACCTCCGGAACTCGGTGCTGCGGGACAACGCGTTCCAGACCATCGTCTGCATCAGCACGCTGGAGCATATCGGCCTGGACAACACCCAGATCTACACCGCCGACGCCCGCTACGCTGAGACGAATCTCGAAGGGTACTGGCCAGCGCTCCAGGAGCTTCGGCGGGTGCTGGCGCCCGGTGGCCGGCTGCTGCTGACGGTCCCCTTTGGCCGGGCCGAAGCGTTTGGCTGGCTCCAGCAGTTCGATGCGGCTGGCCTGGAGCAGATCATCACCGTCTTTGGCGTGCGGCCCGTTGAGCAGACGTTCTTCCGCTACGACGCGGAAGGCTGGCGCCTTGCAGACGCGGCGGCCTGCGCGGACCGGTCCTACTACAACATCCACGATGGCGGACCGGCCTCAGCGGACTGCGCCGCCGCCGCCCGGGGTGTCGCCTGCCTCGTGTTCCAAAAGCCGTCATGAGCGGTCAGCGCGAGCCATTCAGCGTCGTGCGGCAATCCCGTGAGTGACCGCCCGATCCACGCGCTCTACGACCACCAGATGTTCGCCATCCAGCGGTTCGGCGGCATCTCACGGGTCTTCGTGGAGTTAGCGCGCCGCCTCTCGCAGCGGCCGGACTGCGCCGTCTCCTGGTACCGTGGCTATCACATCGACGGCTACGATATCACAGACTTCCAGGAGCGTCTGACGCGCTACTGGGCCTGTCAGACCATGCCAGCCTGGGCTGACACCCGGTGGACCCGCGAGCAGATCAACGAGCACGGCTTGCGCTGGTTTACGCGGACCATTCCCGGCCAGGTGGATGTGTACCACCCTTCCTACACGGACGCTAGCCTGATCCCAACCGTCCGCGCGAAGCGTGTCGCTATCACCATCCACGACATGATCCTGGAGCGGTTCCTCGGCGACGTGCCGCGCTTTCAGGGCTGGCTCAACGGGAAGCGCCTCCAGATCGAGCAGGCGGACCTGATTTTCTGCGTGTCGCAGAACACGAAGCGCGATTTGTTGGAGTACGTGCCCGTTGATCCGGCCAGGGTGATGGTGGCGTACAACGCGACCAGCCTGGGCAGCGTGCCAGCAGACCCCCTCCCGCCGGAGCTCCAGGGGCGACCGTTCCTGCTCTACGTCGGGGCGCGCACAAGGTACAAGAACTTCGTCGTGCTCCAGGAGGCGTTCGCACGGAGTGAGCGTCTCCGCCGCGCATTGTCGGTGGTCAGCTTCGGCGGCAGCGTCCCGTACCTGGAGCCAGAGCTCCAGTTCCAGGCCGAGCATGGCCTTTCGGAGCAGTTCCTCCACCTGGAAGGCGGCGATGGGCTGCTGCGGGCGCTCTACGAACACGCCGCCGCGCTCGTCTATACCAGCCGGTACGAAGGGTTCGGGATCCCGCCGCTTGAGGCGATGACGGTCGGCTGCCCCGTGGTGTGCTGCCCGACCTCGTCACTGCCAGAAGTCGTCGGCGATGCGGCCCTGTTCTTCGACCCGGACCAGCCGGATGAGCTGGTCGCCCAGCTAGAAACGCTGCTGGACGATACGGCGCTCCGGCACTCCCTGGCGGAGCGGGGGCGAGTCCAGGCGCAGCGGTTCTCCTGGGAGAAGACGGCGGAGACGACGCTGGCCGCGTACCGGTCGGCGCTGTAACGCTGCGGCGCCGGTCGTCTTAGCGCCGCTTTGCCTGACGGGCCAGCTTCCAATACGTCTGGCTGATCTGCCAGGCGCGCGAGCGGCGGATCTCCTGAAGCTCCTGCGTGGTGCGCTGCGCGACTTGCGCCTGTTGCTCAAGCGCGGTCCGGGCCTGGTCGCGCTCGGCCCGCGCCGCGAGAAGCTGGCGCTGCAGCTTGAGCGCCAACTCCTTATGGTGCTCGTTGCGGGTCTCCGCCTTGGTCAGGTTCACGCGCATCACGTCCCATTCGCGCTGGAAGACCCGCAGGTCACGCTCAAGCCCGGTCGCCTTGAACCGCTCGGCCATCAGCGCCCGGTCGAGCGCGCGGCGCTCCTCGACGAGGGTGAGGAAGCGCACCAGCAGCTCGTCGTAGCGGGTCTGGAGCGCCTGGAGCGCCGCCCCAAGCTGGGCGACGCCATCCGGCGCGCCGGATGGGGCCGAGGTGGACGCCGAGCTGGGCTCCGAGCTGTTCGGCGCGGCGTCGGATGATGGGGCGGGGGCTTCAGGCATGACGACCTCGTTCGGCGCCATCGGGTCACTCGCAGGAGACGTCGATGGCGCGCCGTGTTGGCGTAGCGCGCCAGGCTGAGAGCGCCAGGCGCAGCGTGTGTGCGCAACTCGTGTGCGCAGCGCGCCCGCACATGATACGGAAAGGGCGTGGCTCCGGCGCCCACTGGGCTGCTCCTGAGGCCCACTCACGCCACGTGCGTTGTGGGGCGCCGCGAAAAACCGATATGGTGCTTCTGGTCGCACAGACCGACGTGCACACCCAGGCCCGGTGACCGCCACGCACCGGCCCGGCCACTCGATGTCCCGGAGGCTTCCTCCTTTTGTCCCGCTCCTCGTCTGACGCGCTCGCCACGACCTCCGAGACCTCCGAGACCACGGCGACGCGGCGGCCTCAACGCGTCCACGCCGTTGAGACGGTCATCCAGCCGGCGTCGTCGGCGATGCGGTTCTCGTTCGGCGAGCTCTGGCGCTACCGGCACCTGTTCGTGGCGCTGGTCTGGCGTAACGTCCGGATGGAGTTCGACGCGACCCGCTTCGGCGCTGTCTGGGCCTGCGTGCGCCCGTTGCTGTACGCCATCGTCTTCGGGCTGTTCCGCAACTTCTCGGGCGCAGACACCCGCGTCGATATTCCGAACCTGCTCTACATCTACAGCGGCCTGTTGCTCTGGATCTACTTCACCGAGTCCGCCACCATCTCGGCAGGAGCCGTCCGCTCAGATGTCTCGCTGCTCACAAAGGTGTACTACCCGCGCATCCTCTCGCCGCTCGTGCCGATTGTCGCTAACCTGTTCTCCTTCGGTGTGGGCCTGATCCCGCTCGCGGCGATGATGGTCTGGTACGGGATCCATCCAGGTTGGCCGCTCCTGCTCCTGCCGCTGTTGCTGCTCCAGTGCGTAGCGCTGGCTCTCGGTCTGGGGACGCTTGTCTCCACCCTGACCATCGAGCACCGGGACTGGGAACGCTTCTTCGCCTACGCGCTCACTATCGGGCTGTGGCTCTCGCCGGTGATCTACGCGCCCGAGATGATCCCGCTGCAGATTCGAGATATCTACCATGCTAACCCGATGGTCGGGTTGCTGATGGGCTTCCGCGCGACGTTGTTCGATGGGTTCCCGATCCCGGTCTGGGAATGGGCGTACTCGGCGGTCTGCACGGTGGTGTTGCTCGTCATCGGCGTCTGGATGTTCCGCCGCACGGAACTGAGTCTGGCGGAGCGCCTGTGAGCGTGATACTGTGAGCGTTGTCACGACCGGGCCGGCCAGTACGCCAACCAGCGGGCCAGCGGCGCCTGATATCGCCATCAGCGTCCGCCATCTGGGCAAGCGGTACACGCGCGGCCAGGATGAGGGCTGGTCCCTGCATGGCAGCCTGCGCTCGCTGGCCCGCACGATCCTCCGCAGCAAGACGGCAGATCCCAACCGCCACAGCGAGACCTTCCTCGCGCTGGATGATGTCACGTTCGACGTGGCGTACGGCGAGCGTGTAGGCGTCATCGGGCGGAACGGCGCTGGCAAATCGACGTTGCTCAAGATCCTCTCGCGGATCATCTACCCGACGCGCGGCGAGGCGCGGGTGCGCGGGCGGCTGACCTCGCTGCTGGAAGTGGGCACCGGCTTCAACGAGACGCTGACCGGGCGCGAGAACGTCTACATCAACGCCTCGATTCACGGCCTGACCCGATCGGAGATCGACGAGCGCTTCGAGGATATCGTCGAGTTCTCGGGCGTGCGGCCGTTCATCGACACGCCAGTGAAACGGTACTCCAGCGGCATGCACGTCCGGCTGGCGTTCGCGGTGGCGGCCCACCTGGACCCGGATATCCTGCTGCTCGACGAGGTGCTGGCGGTGGGAGACCTCTCGTTCCAGCAGAAGTGTCTGGAGCGGGTGGAAGGGATGGTCTCAGAGGGGCGGACACTGCTGTTCGTCTCCCACAGCCTGGACGCCATCGCGCGGTTCTGCACGCGGTGTATCTGGCTGGATCAGGGGCGGATGCTGATGGACGGCCCGGTCGGTGAAGTGTTGGAGGCGTATCTCGAAGAAGTGTCCGGTATCCGTGCGGCGCAATCGTGGGCAGCAGACCTGCCAGACGAGCCAGAGGCTGGCGCGGGTGAGCCGGCCAGCGCCAGCGACGAACGGCACCGGGCAGCGCCAGCGACGAACGGGACCGAGCAGCGCCACGCCGACGGCCCATCCGACGCTCCATTCACCGTTCTGGCCGATGAGGCTGGCGAGATTGTCATATCCGAGGGTGACGGCGCTTCCGAGCAGTCCACGCGTGACGCCCTGGCCGCTGGCGCTACGACTGGCACGGCTGGCACGACTGACACGGCTGACACGGCTGGCACGGCTGGCGCCGGGTCAGTTGACACCGCACCCACGACACCCACCACGCCAGTCGTCGCAGCCACGGCCACTGGCGCGATAGCCAGCGGCGCCACGGTCGCCAGTATGCCCGGCGATGACGACGCCCGGCTGGTGCGTGTCCGCGTGGTCAACAAGGACGGGCGGTCCGTCTCCTCGGTCCTGATCGATGAGCCGTTCGCCATCGAAGTCACGTTCGATGTGCTGCGGCCCGGGAAGAACGTGCAGCCGGCGCTCCACTTCAAGAACGACGCCGAGCACTACCTATTCGTGGTGGCCTACACGGACCCGGCCTGGATGACGGCGCCGCCGCCGCCCGGCCGGCATGTCACGACAGCCTGGGTGCCGGCCCACTTGATGAACGCCGGCGTCGTCCACATCACCGTTGCGCTGGCGACGCCAGACCCTTTCGAGCGCCACTGCGTCGTGGAGCGGGCTGTCTCGTTTAACGTGTTCGAGCGTTTCGGCGATACGAGCAGCGCGCGTGGTCTCTACAGCCGCAACTTCCCGGGTGTGGTGCGCCCACGCCTTCAGTGGGAGACCCGGCGGAACGCCACCGAGCCATCTCGTGCAGCGCCATCTCGCCCGGACGCGGCTGCGCGAGCGCTGCCAGCTTCCGGCCGGCCCAGTGACGGGTAGGAGAGGATCGACCGCACCGATGTCCAGCCTGTTGTTTGACGAGCCGTACTACCTTGAGATCAACGAAGCCCGCTGGAAGCTGGCCGCCTCCGTCATCGAGGCGTTGCAGCGTCAGCGCCCGGGCGGCCTGAGAACCTGCCTGGATGTCGGGAGCGGCCCGGGCTGGTTCGCTGAGCGGCTCGTCGGGCTGGGCCTGGACGTCGTCGGCGCCGAGGGGCGAGCAGACCTTGCTGCTGAGGCCGCGCGTCGTGTCCCTGGCGCAGTGTTTCGAACGATCAACGTGGAGTCCGAGGCGGAGATGGGCGCGCTCGGCCGGTTCGATCTGGTGTTCTGCTTCGGGCTGCTCTACCACACGGAGAACCCGTTCCGGGTGATCCGCAACCTGGAGCAGCGAACCGATGGCGTCTTGCTGCTGGAGACGCAGGCGCTGCCGGGCAACGATCCGATCTTGTGCCTGATCGGTGAGGGGCAGAACGAGACACAGGGACTGACCTACCATTCCATCGTGGCCTCGCGGCCAGCGCTGGTCAGGATGTTACAGACGGCCGGATTCTCCTGGGTGGCGCGCTTCACCGGGCGCGTGGAGCATCCGGACTTCATCGACACGCCGGAGCGGCACCCGCGCCGGGTGATCTATCTCGCGGCGCGCCAGCCGTTCGACGTTCCGGAGTTTGTGACTGAGCCGCCGGTGCTGGTTGGCAAGTACGACTACACGAAGCCGCAGTGACGGGAGCGCCCGCGCGGGCGTAACCCGAGCGCGGGCTCCATCTTTTCGTCGAGCGAGCGGGCGCCTCCTCGTCTTTGGCGTAGAATCGCCGCGTGTCTGAGCTTCGGCCGTCGTTCCTGCGCGATCTCCCGTTGATCACCGGGGTCATCTCCGTGGCGTTCCTGCTCCATGTGGTCCCGTGGTGGGGCATCGCCCTGCACACCGATGTCATCCCCACCTACCGATTGCAAGTCTCCGGCATCCCCGGGCTGGCTGAAGCCGTGCCGTACGGCCTCCAGGTGGCCACGGCCTACCCCATGGGCGCCTGGGACGCGTGTCTTGAGGGATATCGCGCGTACAGCCGGTTTAGCTGCATGGATGTCCTCCTCTTCCGCGCAACAGCCTGGGCGGTTGACGACGACGCACATATGTGGCGAATCATTTCATTCGCGACAAACGCGGCGAGCGTCGCGCTGTTCCTGGCGCTGGCGCGGACACTCGGCGCCTCGCGGACGCTTGCCGCCGCGTTCGGCCTCAGCCTGATTGCCGGGCCGCTGGAGATCTGGGCGTACTATCACGCGGCTGAACCGAAGGCGACGCTGTTCCTGCTGCTCGCGCTGTTCTTCGCGCTCCGTGCGGAGACGGTGCGGCAGAGCGCGCTCGCGGCCACGCTGATGGCGCTGGCGTGCCTCACCAAAGAGACGTTCGCAGTGACCTGGGTAGCCGTGCTGGCTGCGCTACTGTACCGGCGCCTCAGCGTGTCGGATGCGCCGCCAGGAGCGCCCGTCTGGGCGCTCCTGGCGAACTGGCGGCTGCTGGCGCCGCACGCGCTAGCGATGCTTGCCCTCGGCGCGTTTGTGGGGGGGCTGCTGCTCACATCCACACCGCGCGCCAACTACGCGCTGAATGCGGTGGCGCCGTATCCACCACTCAGGGAGTCCGCGCTCATCTTCTGGACGGCGCTCCAGCCGGCGCTGGTGCGGGAGTTGCTGACGCCCACGCTCGCGGTGGGGGTCATTGCGGTGACGGCAGCGCTGGCGGCTTCGTCAGCGGTGCGGGATGGGTTGCTGCGCGCCTGGAGACAGCCGCGGCTCTGGCTGCTGGTGGGCGGGCTGCTGGCGGCCGTCGTCCTGCACGGGCTGATCTACTATCTGGCGAAGCGCCCGGTTGACGATTCGCGCTACGTGCTCCCGGCGAACGTCCTGTTCTGCCTGGCCTGTGTGACGGCGCTGGCGCCGCTCGGGGCGGCCTTGACGGCGCGGTTCGGCTGGCTGGCCTATGTGACAGGGCTGGCGGTCAGCCTGACGGCCGCGAGCGCGTTGCTGTGGCGGCTGGGGCGGCAGAACGAAGCGGCGATCATCGGCGTGTTTCTGGCGGTGGTCGTCGGGCTGGCGGCCCTTGGGCTGACGGTCGTTGTGGCGGCGCTGACGCGTAGGCGCCCGCAGCCCGTCACCGTCGCCTCTGCGGTCTACGCCGGCGTCGCCATGCTCCTGCTCGTCCCAACTATCGACAACGGGCTGAGCAACGCCAGCGCGGTCCGTGTTAACGGCGTGGCGCGGACAGCGTTTAGCGAACATCTGCTCCGAGAAGCGCCGCCGAACGGGCACGTTGTGCTCCGGGTGGCCGAGCCGTACATGATCGAAGATGTCTGGGCGACGGAGGCGTCAACGTTACTGGCCGGGCGGCTCGATCTGACCTACCACCTCGAAGTAGAAGACTTGACGCCGCTCCGGAACGATAACGGGCTGGTGCGCTTCCTGATCGACGCGTACAACAGCGGGCGGCGCCCGCTCCCGGCGTCGGACGCGGAGATCCTGTTCATCCGCGCCAGGCGTGATGGGATGAAGCACGGGGCGCTGCAACGGACGCCCGGGTACGAGGCGCTGTGGCTGCTGCTCCGGTCACCAGCGGCATTCTTCGCCAACCGCTATGTGGATGGGCGGACGCCAGCCTGGGAGTACGAGATGTCGCACGGCCGCCCGCCCGCCTAGCGGCGCCGTAGCGGCATCCTGAGCGCCAACTCCCCGGTAGGCCGGCGGCATCTTCACATTCCTTCCTCTCGCCATTTCTGATATCGCTTATGATATCATGGATACATGAGACGAGACGCCATGCGCCGTCGAATGGCCCAGCACCCAAAGTCGGTGACGATGGGCGAAGCGATGAGCGTGCTGGAGGCGTACGGCTGGGTGCTCACGCGCATATCCGGCAGCCACCATCGGTTTTCACGGGGTGGCGTGCATCTCACGGTCCCGCTGAAGCGGCCCACGATCCTGCCGGTGTACGTGCGGCAGATCCTTGTAGCGACCAGCGGTGAAAACGAGCAGGAGGGCGGAAGCGACCATGACGACTGACGCACGCAACCTGGCGGCGCCCTTCTCCCCCGAGATCGAGGCGCGCGCCCTGGAGATCATGCAGCGCCCGTACCGCAAAGTCATCTCAGGGAATGCAGACGAGGGGTTCCTCATCGAAGTTCCAGATCTGCCCGGCCTGATGACGGCCGGTGAGACGGAAGCGGAAGCCGTCGAACTGCTGCACGACGCGATGCTGCTGTGGATCGGCGCCGCGCTGGAAGAGGGGCAGGCGATCCCCGACCCTGCGGCCGGACGGGAGCACAGCGGCAAGCTGCTGGTACGTATGCCCAGAAGTCTGCACCGGCGGCTGCTCGAGCGCGCCGAGGACGAAGGGGTAAGCGCCAATCAGCTCGCGGTCGCACTGCTCGCGAAGGGATTGTAGCGTCGGCCTGGCCCGTTCTCGGGCTGGCCGCCTGTACGGCAGTTCAAGCCTCATTTTGTCAAAACGTCAAAAAGTCAGTGGGGTTCCCCGCTAACACCGACACGCCATGCCGCCCACCGGCTGTCCACAGGGCGCTGTGGTGTCGCTGTCCGGGGTCGTCAGGGGTATCTCTCTAAGAACCGGACGCCGGATCGCCTCTTTTCCTACTTGACAGTCCTGGACAATTCTGCTTGACTGGGTACGACTGTCCGTTTCTGGGGCACTTTACGGCGGTCATATGGGACAGATAGCGCTATGCCTGAAAAGCTCCTCAGCACCAAAGAGGTTGCTCAGCGCCTTGGCGTTGATACGAAGACGGTTCTGCGCTACCTCCAGGCCGGAAAGTTGCGCGGTTCGAAGCTCACTAAAGAGTACCGCATCCCTGAAAGCTCCGTGGCCAGCCTGTTAGGCGCGGCGCCGCCAACGCTCGTCCGCCCTGGCACTGCGCTGATTACCGCCATCGTCAACCAGAAGGGCGGGGTCGGGAAGACCACCACCACCTTCAACCTCGGAGTGGGCCTCCACCGGCTCGGGAAGCGCGTCTTGCTGGTGGACCTCGATCCGCAGGCGGCGCTCACCGTCTCGGCCGGCATCTCGCTGCCCCACCTGACCGCCAGCATCTATCAGGCGCTGCTCGACGATAGCGTGGACCCCACGTCCGTCATTAAGGACACGCCGTCCGGGGTGGATGTACTGCCGGCTACGCTCGATCTGGCGGCGGCGGAGGTGGAGCTCGTCAACATGACGCTCCGCGAGCTGGTGCTGAAGGATGTGCTGGCGAAGGTGCAGCACCGGTACGACCATATCCTGATCGATTGCCCGCCCAGCCTGGGCCTGCTGACGATCAATGCACTGGCGGCGGCCCATCAGGTCATCATCCCGTTGCAGTGCGAGTTCCTGGCGACACGCGGCCTGAACCTGCTGCTGCGCACGCTCACGAAGATTCAGGGACGGCTCAACCGCGATCTGAAGGTGGCCGGCATCCTGCCGACGATGTTCGACGGGCGCACCACCAACGCGAACGAGATCCTGAACGAGCTGCGCAGCGGCTTCCCCGGGCAAGTCTACGACGTGGTAATCAAGAACACCGTGCGGCTGAAAGAGTCACCGGCGGCCGGCCTGTCGATCCTTGACTACGACCGGCACCACGAGACAGCGCAGGCGTATCTGGCGCTGGCGAGTGAGGTGGACCGTGGCTGAGCAACAGCCGACCCCACCGCCCCGGCGGCCGAAGCGCGTCTCGCTGAAGGGACGCGGAGCAGACATCTTCTTCGGGGACTACACCCCCGGCCTTGAGGCAGACCCGACCAACACCCCCGGTAATACAAGCACGCTTGCAAACAAGCATGCCACCGAGCAAGAAGACCATCATGATGACATGCCATCATGCTTGCATGATGGCAAGCCAGAAAGCCATCATGAAAGCACGCAAGCAGCAGAGGGAGTCAAGGGGTTGGCTGGCGCACCTGCCGCTCCGTCAGACAGCCTGACAACCGGAGCCGTCCCGAACCACGCAGGTCTCGCGCGGACACCGGCGTCACGCTCAGCCCGAAGCGAGCGCCGGCCGGCCGCGCCCCCCCCCACGCTGCACGCCGAGTTACCGCCCGACCTGTGGGCGCAACTCGACGCTCAGGCCACCATCCCGAACACGTTCCGCTACACCGAGGACGAGCTTACAGCGCTCACCGACGCACTTTATCAGATCAGCAAGGAACAGAAGGCGCGCATCACCAAACAGGATGTGGCGCGGCTAGGGCTGAACTTCGTGCTCGACGATTACCGCCGACGGGGGCGAGAAAGCCTCCTCGGGCAACTCGCTGAGAACCGCCAACACACCCGGAAAACAGGAGGCCACTAGACAGAAACACCCGCTGCACGCTTGAAAGCTTGCTATCAAGACAGCAGGCTTTCAAGCAAGCAAGCAAGCTTTCCATCGTGATAGCAAGCAAGCATGCTTGCTTGCTATCACCCCTCCGAGTAAGAAACTCGGAGTGATGGACAGTGAAGGACAAAAGAAGAGCGCCTTCCAGCCCCCGGGAGGAACCAAAAGACGCTCTGCTGTTAGCACTGCTGAGCATAGCACGACCCTCCCCGGGCTGGTCAAGGCCCACCGGCCCGGTCTGCCCACCGGGCTGCATGAGGACGTGCCATGCCGCAGTCAGATCCATACGACGCAGCGCCAACAACGGCGCCACCGTTCCCGGGCTTCAGACGCCCCAACTACACGCCGGTCCCTGACGAGCTGTTCGACGATCTCCTCGTCGAGCTATCCGGCGCCGAGCTGAAAGTCCTGCTCTACATCATCCGCCGTACGTTCGGCTTCAAGCGCGACAGCGACGCCATCAGCATCTCGCAGATGCTCAACGGCCTCCAGACGCAGGATGGGCGAACGCTCGACCATGGCGTCGGGCTGAGCAAGAAGACCTTGCTGTTGGCGCTGCGGACGCTGGAGGAGCGACGGATCATTCTCACAGAGCGCCGACAGAGCGCTGAGAAGGGCAACGAGCCGACTGCGTACTGGCTCAATGTGCTCCCCACCGCAGACTGGCCACCCGAGCCAGACCCAGGTTCGACACCTCCTCCACCAGAAGAGCAGACCCCTGGGGAAAAAAGTATACCCCCCTTGGGGGAAAAATTACGCCAAGGGGTAGGAGTAGAAAGTACACCCCCCTTGGGGGAAAAACTACCCCAAGGGCTTGGGGGAAAAACTACGCCAAGCCCTTGGGGGAAAAATTCCCCCACACAAGAAACAGTTCGAAGAGAAACAGTTGAAGGGCAAACAGTTCACGGACACACAGTCACGGGACAAACAGCCCAGGCTTCGAATGGTTTCGAATTACTCGCAACTATGCAACAGACGCGAGAACCGTCCCGGTTTTCGAAAACATCGCGTTTCGGCGCGTTTTCGCAACGCGCCGCAGGCGAGCGCTCGGCCGCTCTGACCCCGCCTGCTGAGGCGCCAGCCGCCGCCGCAAACGCCCCATCCGCAACCCCATCCGTAGCCCAGCCCGACGAGGTGATCGGCCACCTGGCGGCTCGGCTGCTCGACGAGGCGGCCGAGGCGGTTTTCGGTGGGGAGCGGCCGCAAACACCCCAAACGGCGAGCGCGCCCGGCGCATCACATGCCGCTGAGCGGCCGAAAACGGGCCGTAGCGGGCCGAAAACCGCCGGACCTGCGTCTAGAGCCACCCCGCTCATTTCCGCACCCGATTTGGGACAGCCGCCGTCGTCCGCAGAGCCTCGCTCAGCACGCCAAACAGCGTCCCGTTCGACGCCTCCTCCGGAGTTGCGGCCGGCCCGCTTCCAGGCCCCCCAGCGACAGTCTGACACGCCCCCAGACCCGGCGCCAACGCTACCCGCTGGCGGCAGTTCTGGCGCCGCTCCACGGCCGCAACGGACCCCGCCGCCGCCCCTCTCGCCGTACCTCGAAGGGCTGGTCACGCGCTACAGCGAGGAGCTCCACGACGAAGATCACATCCCCCAGAACCTCGGGCAGGCCGGGCGGCTCTGGCAGGCGTCCGGCTGGTCAGAGGCCGATTTCGGGCAGGCGCTGCATGAAGCGAAGGCGATCACCGTCAAACGCGACATTAAGAAGCGCGCAGCCGTCGGCGGTGAATTCGGCGCCCGCAACAAGATGCCGTACTACTTCAAAGTGCTCCGCGACATGCTCGGCCTGAACGTCGGAGCAGACGGCGCCAGGCAGTCAGGCCTCTTATAAAAACATGCGCTCAAGCATGCGCCTACGCGCGCGGGTACGTTCTCTGGAAGAACGCCACCGGTGCAACACATCGCAACACATCTGAACATCACCCGCAGGCTATCCTGGTGGATGTCGTTGGGGAGCCACGTTCTGGAAGCATGACCGGGTTGCCTGCGTCCAGAGCTATCGGACAGAATCCCGACGCATGATCGCGGCGCGCTCCGCCGCGCGAGCCTACCCTGGAGACCTGGTGTCAGACGCTTCGCACCGCCCAACTGTGTCCGTCGCGCTCGGCTCGTACAACCGCCTCCCCTTCCTGGAACAGGCGATTGAGAGCATCCGCCAGAACGGCGCCAGCGTCCCGTACGAGATCATCGTCGTCGATGGCGGCTCCACGGACGGCACGATCCCCTGGCTGGTCGAGCAAAAGGACATCGTGACCATCGTCCAGCACAACCGGGGCGAGTTCCGAGGCAAGCCGATCCGCCGCCGGAGCTGGGGCTACTTCATGAACCTGGCGTTCAAGGCGACGCAGGGCCGGTACGTCCTGATGATCAGCGACGACTGCCTGCTCGTCCCTGGCGCCATCGACGCTGGCGCCGCCCACTTCGCGGAGCTGGAGCAGGACGAGAGCCGCCGCGTCGCCGGCGTCGCGTTCTACTACCGCAACTGGCCGCTGGAGCAGGAGTACTACGTCCAACGGACGTTCGGCGGCCGGTTGATGGTGAATCATGGCATGTACGCCCGCTGGGCGCTCGAGGCCGTGGGCTGGGCCGAGGAAGAGCGGTACATCTTCTACAAGGCCGATGGCGACCTCTGCCTGAAGATGTGGGAAGCCGGGTACGAGGTGGTGGACTGCCCCGGCGCCTTCGTGGAGCATTACGAGGGCGCCAACGTCGAAGTCCGCCAGACCAACCTGGACGTTCTCAACCATGATCGGCTGGCGTACCACGAGCGATGGACCGGCATCTTCTGGGATCCGGACGGGCCAGAGCTGCGCGCACGCGTCACCCTCGCCTACGACGATCCGCACCGCACCGCTGACCGCTTCCCCATCGAGCCAGAAGCGCCAGCCGCGCCCGATACCGCCGCCGAGATCGCGCCCGCGCCTGCCCCGGAGCCGGTGGCGCTCCCGGCGCCAGTGGCCGCCGTCCCCGAGGCGCCCCGGGCGCCCATGCCCACCCCGACGCTCGTCGGGGTCTCACGCCATAACCGTCATACCCAGGGGTTGCGCGCCCGCCTCGCCCGGCTCGTCCGTGGCTGAGCCGCAGCCGCGCGGCCGAGAGACACGACCGACCCGGCCGAGAACTCCATGAGCGCACGGAACTTCCTCGGGCGCCTCCTCGGGCGGCTGGCGGGGCCTCTGGTAACCCCCAGCGCGCCGAAGCCAGCGGCGCCTACCCCGACGCCCACCCCAACACCCGTTCTGACACCCGCTCCGACACCAATGCCAGCGCCCGCCACGGACCCGATCCCTGCCGCTTCCCCTTCCCCGGGGCTGGTCCCCGAGCCGCATGATCGCCGCCGCACGCCGCCCGGCAAGCACATCTTGCCGGACTGGGAAGCGCTCCTCGCAACCAACCCCACACTCTGGGCCGACGCGAAAGCGCGCGCAGAGCGTGGCCCCGCCGTCCTGCTCGCGACCAACGTCTCGGGCCATTCACCGGCTACCGTCGTCGAGAGCGTCCTCGCCGTCGCGCTGACGTTGCGCGGCGCCCGCGTCCACACGCTCGTCTGCGATCAGGTGATGCCGGCCTGTCTGCGCGCCCAGAACGACAACGTCCTCGACCAGACGGCCATCGAGCGGTACGAGCTGCCGAAGGTGCTGTGCGGCGGCTGCTCGCCGCTTGGCGAGTACACCTACGGGCCGCTGGGCCTGCCGTACCACCGCTTCAGCGAGCTGCTGGACGCCGACGAGCGCCAGCGCGCCCGCCAGCTTGCTGCGGAGACGCCCCTCGCGACGATCCCCGAGCTGACGGTGGACGACCTACCCATCGGTGAACATGCCTACGCGGGCGCCTTGCGCTTCTTCGCCCGGGGCGACATCGAGAACGAGCCGCACGGCGAGATGATGCTCCGCCGCTACCTGGAGGCCTCGCTCCAGGCCGCCACCGTCACCCGCAACCTGCTCGCCCGGGAGCGCTTCGACGCCGCCTGCCTGCACCACGGCATCTACGTGCCGCAGGGCATCACCAGCGCCGTCGCCAATCAGGCTGGCTTGCGCGTCTCCACCTGGAACCCGGCTTACCGTACGGGCACCTTCATCTTCAGTCACCGCGACACCTACCACCACACCCTGCTCGACGAGCCGACCGACTCCTGGGAGGCTATGCCCTGGACCGAGGCGATGGAAGCCCAGATCATGGCCTACCTCAAGAGTCGCTGGGGCGGTAGCCGGGACTGGATCTGGTTCCACGACAAGCCAGACGAGGACTTCGTCACCTACGCCAACGAGATCGGCCTAGATCTGAACAAGCCGATCATCGGGATGCTCTCCAACGTCATCTGGGACGCCCAGCTCCACTACCGCGCCAACGCCTTCCCGACCATGCTGGACTGGGTCATCGAGACATTCCGGTACTTCGCCGCCCGGCCAGACCTGCAACTCGTGCTGCGGGTCCACCCGGCCGAGATTCGCGGCACGGCCCGCTCCCGCCAGCCGCTGGTGGACGAGATCGAGAAGGCGTTCCCCGAGCTGCCGTCGAACATCTTCGTCATCCCGCCCGAGTCCCAGGTGTCCACCTACGCCGCGATGACGACAGCCAACGCCGTCATCATCTACGGCACGAAGACCGGGGTCGAACTGACCAGCATGGGCATCCCGACCATCGTGCCTGGCGAGGCCTGGATCAGAAACAAAGGGCTGACGCTCGACGCCTCATCGCCAGACGAGTACTTCCGCATCCTGGACGGGCTGCCACTGGCGGGCCGGATGCCCGAGGAGCAGATCACCCGCGCCCGCAAGTACGCCTACCATTTCTTCTTCCGCCGGATGGTCCCGCTTCCGTTCATGCGCCCATCTGGCGGCTGGCCCCCCTACGAGGTCGGCATCGAGACGCTCGATGAGCTGCTACCCGGCCGGCATCCCGGCCTCGATGTCATCTGTGACGGCATCCTCCACGACACGCCGTTCATCTATCCCGCCGAGGAGCTTGGCGTCCATGATGGCTGACACGACGGCTACCACTACGGCTACCGCAATGACGACTCTGATGACGACCACGCGCTGTCCAGACGCGCGCAACGCTTCCCCCTGTGGGCGGCGGCCATGACCGAGCAGCCCCAGCAGCCCAGGCCAGCGTCACACGTCTGGGAGGTGCTCGACCGGGTGACGCTCGCCACCGAGCGCTTCACCTACGCCCCACCCATCGCGCCGCCCAACCTTGATGTCTGGATCTGGGTTCGGAACACCTACTCCATCAAGACGATCATTGATATCGGCGCCAACACCGGCGACTACGCCGAGTTCCTGGCGAGCTTCTTCCGGCCCGCCGCTGTCTACGCTTTCGAGCCGCTCGCCTCCTGCCAGCCCGGCCTGCAGCAGCTTGCCCAGCGGCTCGGCAACATGCAGGTGTTCCAGGTCGCCCTGGACGACCACGCGGGCGAAGAAACCTTCTGGGAAAACGAGTACGGCCCGTCGTCCTCCCTGCTGCATGTGTCCGACATCCACAAGCAGGCGTTCCCCCACACCGAGCGTGAGTCGCAGAGCACCGTCAAGGTGGCCCGCCTAGACGACATCCTGGACGCCAGCACGCTGGAGCGTGACATCCTGATCAAGATCGACGTGCAGGGCGTCGAAGACCGGGTGATCCGTGGCGGGCAGGCCGTCTTCGGCGCCGCCGCGATGGTCCTGGTCGAGATGTCGTTCGTGCAGATGTACGAGCAGCAACCGATCTTCGACGAGATCAACGACACGCTCCGCACGTGCGGCCTGCGGCTCGCTGGAGTCAAGAACCAGATCGAAGACCCCGTCACCGGGCAGCCCCTGTTCGTCCACTGCCTCTACCGGCGCGTCCAGCCCGCAGCGCCGCTCCCGTCCCAGCCTGAGCAAGACTGGGCGGAGAAGATGAAGGCGGACTGGAACGCCCGGGCCGAGCTCGACCCGATGCACTACATCATGACGGACCGCGCCGACTGGACGATGGAAGAGTTCTTCGCCACCGGTGAGCGCGACGTCGCCATGTTTGTCGATCCGTTCCTCGCGACCCACCCGGACGCCCCGCGCGAGCGGGCGTTAGAACTCGGCTGTGGCCTCGGCCGGCTGACGGCGGCCCTCGCGACGCGCTTCGCGCACGTAGACGCGATCGACATCTCCGAGGGGATGGTCGAGCAGGCGCGCGAGCTGCACAAGGAGCGGACGCACGTCACGTTCGGAGCGAACAACGGCCGAGACCTGTCCGCCTACCCTTCGGCGTCCTACGATTTCGTCTTCTCGTACATCGTGCTGCAGCACATCCCAGACGCCGACATCATCTTCAACTACTACGCCGAGTTCGGCCGGGTGCTGAAGCCGGGCGGCCTCTTCCTGTTCCAGGTCGCCAACAACGACCCGCGCGGCCACGAGAAGTACCTCGAACGGTGGGAGCAGCGCCGCACGGCGTACCACGAGCGCGGCGAGTCGATCCCCTTCGAAGACTACGACCACGCGTACCTGACCGAGAAGATCCAGAACTTCGAGACGATCATCCAGACGCCCGTCGGCCTGGAGGACTCCATCGAAGTCTTGCGCCGGGCGGGCCTGCGGGTCGATGCCTGGTCAGGCGAGGGCACCGAAATCCTCTGGCTCTCCGGCCAGAAGGTCAGCGACAGCTAGCGTGCAATACCTCATTGTCGTCCTGAGCGCAGCGAAGGATCTCCCACACTATCCATCAGGTTTGGGAGATCCTTCGCTGCGCTCAGGACGACAGATCTGGGCGAGGCGCTCAGGATGACAGACACGCGCGCTGTGCGAAGGATGGCAGGCGCCCGGCGCTAGCGGTCGTGGAGACCCAGATCCTCGGCCGGGTAGATGAACGGCGCTCCGGTCAGGATGCCTTCGCAGATGAGGTCCAGGCCCGGGTTCACGCCCGGCAAGAGATCGTCCAGCCGTTCAAGCTGGAGCTTGAACGGCGGCACGGCGCCTGTTGGGACCAGCGGCGGCACCGGCACCATCCGCCGGAAGAAGAAATGGTAGGCGTACTTGCGGGCGCGGGTGACCTGCTCCTCGGGCATCCGCGCTGGCAGCGGCAGCGTGTCCAGGATCTGGAAGTAGTCTTCCGGGGACGTCGCGTCGAGGGTCAGGCCTTTATTTCTGATCCAGGCCTCGCCAGCGGCGATGGTCGGCGTGCCGAAGCTAGTCAACTCCACGCCGGTCTTGGTCCCGTAGATGATGACGGCGTTGGCCGGAGCCATCGCCGCGTAGGTGGACACCTGGGACTCAGGCGGGATGATGAAGACGTTCGGCGGCAGCTCGGGGAACGCCTTCTCGATCTCGGGGACGAGCGGCTGGCGGGAGCGGGCGGTGCCACGGATCTCGGCCGGGTGGACTCGGATCACCAGTTGCAAGTCCGGGCGGGATCTGAAGTACTCGATGGTCTGGAGCACCCAGGCCAGCATATTCGGGAAGGCGTTGGTGGGGTAGTGGAGCTGGGCGTCCCACATGACGTTGGTGAGCAGGCCGATGATCGGTTTCTGGAGATCGAGGCCGACCTGGGCCGCGTACGCCGCGAAGTCCTCGTCCGGTTTCTCGTGGAACCAGATCCAGTCCCGTGTGCCTGACCAGCGGCTTTTGAGGTACGCCATGATCTCGGCTTCCATCGCCTCGGTCCAGGGCATGTCCTCCCAGGCGCTGGTCGGCTCGTCGAGCAGGGTGTGGTGGTAGGTGTCGCGGTGGCTGAAGATGAAGCACGAGGTCCGGTAGGCCGGGTTCCAGTTGGCGATGGGCAGGCCCAGCCCTCGGCAGACTTCTCCGAGGACGCCCTGCGGCACGTACAGCCCGTGATTGAAGACGGCGCGCTCGATGCCCTGCTCGCGGATCAAGCGGCGGGCCGCGTCGGCCATCAACACCGAGGCTTCCAGGTAGCGGCGAAGCACCTGCTCGCCCATCGGCGCCGCCGCCAGATTGCCGCTGGCGTAGTAGCGCAAGGCGCCCGCGTACGCGTGCTCGCCGATGGCCAGGCCGTCCAGCTTCCAGGCAGGGATCTCGTCGAACGGGATCGAGGCGGCGAGCTCGCGGGCGCGGCGCCGCTCCTCGGGTGTTGTCAGGGCGCCGATGCGGTGCGAGGGCAGCTCCAGCGGATCGTAGCAGTACGATCCCGCGTGGTAGCAGCCGTCACACAGGATCTTGGGGATCTCGTAGTTGACGATGACGTTCGGGTCTGGCACGTCCGTGAACTCGGCGCGCAGGCAGCCCGGTAGGAACTTGTCGCAGAGCAGGGTGTGAATGCGGGCGCCACGCAACGTCAGGGCGACGGAGAGCAGACTCTCGAAGATCGAGCCTGCGTGATACCCGCCAACGAGGGTAGACACCAGCACGGCCGGGCCATCGGCCGCCCGCTGACGCGCCGCGTCCCAGAGCGGACGGTTGGTGTCGAGGATGGCGTTCCAGTCGGGAAACCGAGGGTCCACCGCGCGGGCGCGGACGGGCGGGACAACGGGCAGACTGACGGCAGTAGCCGTAGCCGTCATGGCGGCGCCCGAGGCTTTCGCGGGCGCTTTTGCAGGGGCGCCCGTGGCGGCGTGGACGAGCGCGCGGGCCGGGCGATGCAGGGGTGTGCGGCGCAGCGCGCGCGCCGCCAGCGACCGGGCGCGCTTCAGCCAGCGCCGATACAGACGTCGATACTTGCCAGGGATAGCGATGCTCCCAAGAACTCGTTGTAACGGGCGGGATTCTCCCAGAACGCCACCGGTGGCCGCCAGCGCTGGTACCATTGGCCCGCACACGCCCACTCCCAGGAGGCGCTCTCCCGCATGCCTGCTCCCACCGCCCGGCTCGCGGTCGTCCTCGGCACCCTCAACCGCCTTGACAGCCTGAAACGCTGCATCGAGAGCGTGTTCGACCAGACCCGGACGCCGATCATCGTCTACGTCACCGACGCTGGCTCGACGGATGGCACGGTGGAGTATCTCCAGTCCATCGCCTCGGACCGGCTCGTGCCGCTGCTGATCGGCAAGAAGCTGGGGCAGGCGAAGGCGTACAACGACGTCTTCGAGCAGGTCCGCACGGAGTACGTGGTCTGGATCTCGGACGACAACGAGATCGTGAACCACGGGCTTGACCTGGGGGTTCAGTCGCTCGATCAAGGCCGCAAGCTCGGGATGGTCGGCATCAAGGTGCGCGACGTGGAAGGGCCGTTCGTGGATGCGCCGTACCTGGGGGCCGTCTCGACCATCGGCGTGCTGAATGTGAATCAGGGGATGCTCCGCACCTCGGTGATCCAGCGGCTTGGCGGCTTCAGCGAGCGCTTCCGCGATTACGGCATTGACCCGGACCTGACGGCGCGGGTGCTGTTCAGCGGCTGGCAGGTGGCGTACACCCGTGAGGTGGGTATCCACCACTACCGGGACTGGTCAGACACGCCGAAGCCTGGCTCAGTCCAGTTCGAGCGGCAGCGCGAGTACACGGCGCTCTACGCCCAGAAGTGGGGGACGTACGCCCCGCCAGACCGTCTCTGGCAGCTTCGGAAGCGGGCGTGGGACGTGTTCCAGCGACGGACGGGCCTGCGGATCAACTCGCACGAGCAGATGCTGGGAATGAACGGGCGGGACTGGTGCAACCTGCTGACGGCGCGCTACGTCAGCCCGCTCGATCCGATCACCACGCGCAACCGGCCGTACCATCTGGTCCAGGGACCGCCGTTGCGGCGGCGGCCGTTGCCACCCGAGCCAGCGTAGCGGCTTCGGCGGACGACGCCTACGTCAGCGACCTGTGCTACGTGCGTAGCCGTCGCCGGGCGGCACGACCGACGCTACCTGTTGGGCTTCGTCGAGGGCATGTTCCAGTCGCGTGGCAGCGGTGGCGGCGTTCGGCCCGAGATACAGGCCCGGCGTCGTGTCATACAGTGTCGGATCCTGCACGAAGGCGTGGCCCCCGTAGCCGATGAGCGGTTGCGGGGGTGGAAGGCTGGTCAGCCGGCGTATGATCGCCGTCAGCGCGGTGGCGGTCTGCAGCGTGGAAGCCGAGAAGACGACGGCAGTCGGCTGTAGCTGGCGCAAGCGCGCCTCCAGGCCGTCGGGCGGCAGACTGGCGCCCAGGTAGACGACACGCCAGCCGCGACGGGCAAGGAACAGCGCCACCATCAGGAGGCCAAGCTCGTGCCAGTCGTCGGGCGCGCACGCCGCGACGACCGACCGCGTCCGATCCCCGCCGTCGGCGAGTTCCAGCAGCGCCGTCAGCCGCTGGCGGATGTAGCTGCTCGCGAAGTGCTCCTGGGCGATGTCCGCCGCACCAGCTTGCCAGGCAAGGCCAATCGCGTGGAGCGTCGGCTGGATGACTTCCAGACAAACCTGCTCGACTGGATAGAGGCCGAACGCCTCACCGAGTGTCGCGCCTGCCTGGGCCCGATCAAAGGCGAGCAGCGCTCGCTCGAGTCGCCTGGCCAGTTCGACCGTCGAGTGATCTGGCCACCCGGTCGACACGCCTGGCTGCGCCGGGGCCGATGGTTGCGTGAGGCGCGCTCGGAGGAGCGCCAGCGCCGCGCGGATCGTCAGGCCCTCAGTGATCCGGGCCTGGAGCCAGCGGATCGCCTGGATGTCGCGCTCCGAGTAGAGTCGCTGTCTGCCCGGTCCCCGCGTGGGCTCCGGAAAGCCGTAGCGGCGCTCCCAGGCCTGGAAGGTGGCCGCTGGTAGCTGGCAGCGTTGAGCCACGGCGGCGGTGTTGTAGACCGGCGCGTCACTCGCCGTGAGCACCCGCTCGAGCGTCTGCTCGGCATCGGATGGCAGAACCAGGCGCACGTGACGAGACACCGGGCGATACTCCGAGCAAAATCGGCCAGGGGTGGCGGTTGGCCACCTCCAGCATACCAGGCGTCAGTGCAATTGCATAGCTTTTGCAGAGAACTGGCCGAGGGTGTCCTCCGTATCGGCACTAGCGGGAGCGCCAAACCCTGACAGAATATGGGCATAAACCATGCAAAACATTGACATTTACTATGCAGAGTGTGCAGAATGGTCCTAGCGTCGCTCCCGTCGAGTTGCGGGAGCCACCAGGGAGGATCCTATGCACGCGCTGTCTTTACGGCCCCTCGCATCGTTCCGCTCGCTGCTTCTGGCCTTTGCGCTCGCCGTCACGTCGGTCATCTCGCCCGCCAACGTGGCCATGGCCCAGCAGCCGCAGGCGGACATCGTCGATACGGCCGTCGCGGCCGGTTCGTTCACCACCCTCGCTACCGCACTCCAGGCGGCCGGCCTCATCGACACGCTGAAGGGCGATGGCCCGTTCACCGTCTTCGCCCCGACGGATGAGGCGTTCGCCAAGCTGCCAGCGGGCACGCTCGATGCGCTGCTGGCCGATCCGGCCAAGCTGCAGGCCGTGCTGACCTACCATGTAGTTCCGGGTCGGGTGACCGCCGCCGACGTTGCCACCCTGTCATCGGCCGCAACCGTCCAGGGCGCCTCGATCATGATCGACACCAGCATGGGCGTCCGCGTCAACGACGCGCACGTGACCCAGGCCGACGTGATGACCAGCAACGGCGTGATCCACGTCATCGACACCGTGCTGCTTCCGCCGGGCCTGTAGCCCTCGCTGCAGCATGCCAGCGGCCGGGCCGGCCCGTCGCACACCGCGTCAGGCCGGCCTGACCGCCACCCTCGCCACCTCGATCATTGCAGCGCTGCGCTACGGAGGTCCAGTCATGCACGCGACCCTTCGTCCGTCCACTGACGGCCGCGCCCGGGGGACACGGCCCCCTGCCGCGCTCAACTCCCAGCCCACGCCGCCACCGCTCATCCGGCTGTTTCCGCGTGATGCAAGCCCGGCCGAGCCGGCCGCGCCCTCCCTGCCGCAGATCGGTGAGCCCGCACCGCAAGGGGTCGGTTCGGAGGTATGGTACGCCGTCTTCCTGAGCGCTTTCCTGATCGGGCTGCTGGCGCTTGGCGGATGCTGGATCTGGCTCAACGTCCGGTTTCTCTGAGGACGGAGGTTCGTCGTGCGTCTGGGTATGCGGGAGTGGTTCTTCGGACTCTATCTGGTGGCAAACCTGGCCATCATCCTGTTCTCGATCTGGCTCTGGTCTCGCGGCATGACCGGCGAGGCGATCTTCGTTGGCCTGTGGGCGCCGACGCTCGATCTGCTCTACGTGATGTTCGTCATCACCTTTAAGCCGTTCGAGCGTCAGGCAATGACATCTCGGCAGTCCGCGCCGTCAACCGAACGCCTGCTTGAAACACCCGCGCCGATCGCCGTGTCATAGCGGTGCATCGACAGGTACAGGTTACGAGGTATGGCTACCATGATGACGTGCAAAAATCTGTTGCAATGACAGCGCTCGACGTTCGCACGTCATGGTCAGCGATGAGTGACGGGGACGAGCCACCACTGATTCTCGTCGTTGGCGCCACCGGCTACCTCGGGCAACGCCTCGTGCCACGGCTGCTGGCCAGCAGGTACCGGGTCCGCGCGCTGGTCCGGTCGGTTGACCGGGCGCGGGCAGTCTTACCATCCTCCTGCGAACTGTATCCAGGGGACGTGCTCGCTGCCGAGACGCTACCGGAGGCGCTGCGCGGGGTCGCGGCGATGGTCTACCTCGTGCACACCATGACGGATGCCGATCACAATTTTGAAGCGAGCGACCGCTCAGGTGCGAACAACGTCGGGAGACTGGCCGCAGAAGCGGGCGTCCGACGGATCATCTATCTCGGTGGGCTGGGTGACCCGCACACGAAGTTGAGCCGGCATCTGCGCAGCCGCCAGGAGGTCGGAACGATCCTCGCGTCCTACGGCGTGCCGACGACCGAGTTGCGGGCCGGTCCGATCATCGGCGCTGGGAGCGCGTCGTTTGAGATCCTGCGAACGCTCGTGGAGCGACTGCCCGTCATGGTGCATCCGCGTTGGGTCGCGACACGCTGCCAGCCCATCGCTGTCGATGATGTGCTGGCGTACGTACTGGCCGCACTCGCTGAGCCCCGTAGTGCGGGGCGCGTCCTCGAGATTGGCGGGCCAGACGTGTTGACCTATGGTGAGATGATGCGCCATGTCAGCGGTCTGCTTCATCTCCGCCGGTTCACGATCGGCGTGCCGCTCTTGTCGCCGCGCCTGTCATCGTACTGGATCGATGTCGTGACCTCGATGCCAGCGAGCCTGGCGCGTCCACTGGTCGAGGGTCTCAGCTCGGAAGTGATCGTGCGCGATCCGCTCGCTCAGGAGTTGCTGCCACTCTCGCTCACCTCGTTCGACATCGCCGCGCGCCGGGCGCTCGCCGAACCGCGCCCCGAGCCCGCCGAGCCTGCATTGGCCTGGCTCCGGCGCATCCCGCAGCGTCTTGGGGGGATCGTCCACGACGCCCTCATCCCACCGGTCTACCGTGACACGGTCACCGTCGTCGCTGACGTCCCACCCGACAGCGTCTTCCAGGCTCTGTCGCAGATCGGCGGTGCGAACGGCTGGTACGCGTACAACTGGGCGTGGCAGCTCCGAGGCTGGCTCGACCGAATAGTCGGCGGCCCCGGGTTGTCGCGTCGTGTCAGGCGTACTGGGGATCCCCGTCCGGGGGATCGCGTTGACTTCTGGACGGTCCTCGAAGCTGAACGACCACGGCGCCTGCTGCTCCGTGCTCAGATGCGCCTGCCAGGGCAGGCAGAGCTTGCGTGGGAGATCGCACCGGCCAACAGGTCGAGCGTGCTGATCCAGACGGCGCGCTTCGTGCCCAATGGCGTCTGGGGCCGCGCGTACTGGTACGCGTTGCTCCCGCTCCACGGACTCATTTTCACGGCCATGGCCCGCGCGATCATCGAGCGAGCACGACGCCATGCGAGTTTGCACGGGCTGACTGCCTGAATACCCCTCACAATTTCGGGCTGCGGCGGCAGAGTCTTCCGCCAGGGGTCAGGCTCCACGGTTAATTGGCAAGAGGGATCAGGATGGCGCCGTCAGGCGATCCGTCAGCCGGTCTACTGGCCGATCTGCGCGTTCGTAAGATTCGTACGAAGTTGGTAATCAGGCCGTGCTACCGTGGAGCAAGCTCGCATCTCTATCGACCTGATCGACCTGATCGATCTGTGGCGAGGATCTCTGTCTATCGAGGGAGCCGGCCCGTGACTGGACTCACCGCTCCACCAGCGCTCGACCCGCGCGCACTGCGGCGAGGGCTTCAGAAGACTTACGCGAAGATCGCGCTCTTTCCTGAGCGGGTTCACCACATCCACACGGGGCGGAAGCTCGCTGAGCGACTCGGGTACACTGCGGACGAGCTGGTAGGCGTGCCCGAGACGGCGCTCGGCGTCTTCTGTGGCGCCGCGCGGCCCTTCGAGCTAGGAACGGTTGGCGCTGGCGAGACGGTGCTCGATATCGGTTGTGGCAGCGGCGTCGATCTCCTGATCGCAGCGCGCCAGGCCGGGCCGTCCGGACGAGGCATCGGCGTCGAGTTCTGCGAGGAGATGGCGAAGACCGCTGAAGAGGCGGTCCGGCAGGCCAGGATGAGCGCGGTCGAGATCCGGCGTGGTGAGGTCACGGCGCTGCCGGTCGATGACGCTTCCGTTGATGTCGTGCTCGCAAACGGGGTGATCAACCACCTCTGTCCAGATAAGGTCGCGGCGCTGGCCGAGGCGCACCGAGTGCTTCGCCCGGGCGGCCGGCTGCTGCTGGGCGATATGGCCGTCGGGATTGCCATGCCACCGGAAGTCCGGGAGATCGTCGATCTCTGGACCACGTGAATTGCTGGCTCTCTGCCGTTGGCAGAGCTCATCGAGACCCTTCGCCATGTCGGATTCGTCGATGTCATCACCGGCGCCCCAGTTGACGTACTGGCGGGGGCGAAAGGCGAGCCGCCGGCCCGGCAGTTCGAGCCGTTTGGCGTCGCCGTGGCCGCGCGAAAGCCTGAGCAGGGAGCGGATCAGTGATCGAGAGCCTGGCATCGACGGCGACGGACGCCCAGGAGGTCGGCCCGGACGTTGGCCCAGACATACCGCTCCGCCCGTACTGCCCTGGGTGCGGCACGTGGGTCCGCGAAGGCGACCCGCGCGACGATCACGAGACGGTGACGTTGCCAGCGCGCATCTGGCTCTATTCCAACTACGACTGCAACTTCTCGTGTAGTTACTGCCTTGCTCAGTCCAGCCCGAAGGCGGCTCGGCGGGCGCTCAGCCTGGACGCGTTCTACCAACTGGTAGACGAGGCCGAGGTCATGGGCTTCGCTGAGATGTACTTCACCGGCGGCGAGCCGATGCTGTTGCCCGATCTGCCGGTGATGCTGGCCTACGCCTCAGCGCGCTTTCCGACGGTCGTCTTGAGCAATGCGAGCCTGGCCCACGGCGTGCGCCTGGAGCGCCTCCGGGCGGTGGCGAACGACGCGCTGGCCATCCAGGTCAGCCTTGATGGGGCCACCGCCGCCGCAAACGACGCCTACCGTGGCCCTGGCGCCTGGGATCGAACGCTCCGCGGCATTCGCAATCTCGTCGAGGCTGGCATCCGGGTTCGCATCTCGACGACCGAGACGCCAGCGAACAGTCACGAGCTGGATCGCATACGCGACCTGACGGCCTCGTTGGGGATCGCCCCGAGCGACCATTTTGTCCGGCCGCTCATCCGCCGGGGCTTCTCGGATGAAGGCCTCGAACTGAGCCGCGCAACGCTCATTCCTGAACTCACCGTGGATCGCGATGGCGTCTACTGGCACGCCCTGGCGACCGAGGAAGACTTGCTCGTGACCGAGGAAATCTTCCCGCTGCGCCGCGCGATGGATCTGATCGCCACCAGCTTCCGTGACGCTGGAGGCGAAGAGAACGCCCGTCCCTTCAGGTGAACGTAGCCCTTTACCCCCCGTGTGGGGGTCACCCAGACAGCGCCGTGTCATGCGGGCTGTAACCGTGCTGTGACCGTAACGTGTTTCAGTTTCGAGTTTCGCCGCAGCAGCGGCTCGCGCAAGCCGCTTGTTCGCGGGGAGAGAGTACCGATATGCTCGCAAACTGGACGGGCCTAAGGATCAACGCCATGTCAACCGATGCGGCTCAGCGGATGCGTACGACACCGGCCCCAGATCGCACCATGCCCTGGATCGTGTGTGTAGCAGGGAGCGTCGTCGCGGCTGCCGCCTCGATGGCCGTGATGTTCTGGCTACGCCTCGCGTATCAGACCCGGACGCTCCCCGAACGGGTGATGGAGTGGGTGCTGCTCTTCGTGCCGCCGAAGACCCTCGAAGAGGGGATCTCGCAGTTCGGGGCGAACGCCAAGGTATACGCGCTCTACGCAGCCGTGGGTGGCATGGCGGTGATCTTGATCGCGCTTGGCGCCGCGCTGCTGCGCTGGGTGCGATCATCGTGGGCGCTGGCAGCCACCGGCCCGGCGCTCTACCTCGTCGCGATGGGCGTGGTGATGCCGATCACGGGAGGCGGGCCGTTCGGGTTCAGCCTGCCGCAGGACTGGCGGTTCGTCAACGTTGGCTACCTCGCCGTCGCCTTGACGTTTGCGACGGTCCTCGTGCTGGTGCGTCTGAGCGCCGAGCTCCGAGCGCGGCGTGCGGCCCCCACGGAGCGCGCCGAAGCGGCCTCGGTTTCGCGGCGCTCCGCCCTGGTCTCGGTGGGGACGACGGCGCTCGCAGCCGCCGTGACGGTCTGGTTTGGGCAGCGCGGCACGGCGTCAGGCAGTAGCTTGCCGCTGGCCCGCCTTCCGGACACACCAGCGCCTGCAGGAGCTGGCGCTACAGGAGCAGGCGGCGCCAGCGCGGCGCTGCCCCGGCCGGCGGCGCCAGCGCAACCGGCTGGCTCTGCGGCTGCATCCCAGGCGCCCGGCGCCGCCCCTGCTACATCGGCGCCGCAGACGCCGCCCCCCGCGACAGCCGCGCCGGCAGCGCCTGCTGTCGCCTCGGCGGCTACCCCCGCGTCCGGCGCGCCACCGGTGGCGGCTGCCCGGCCGGGCCTGCCCAGGCCGCCAGCGTTCACAAAGCAGCTTGTCCGCGACGAGAACGGCGCCATCGTCGGCGGCGTCCGTCAGCCAGGTACGCTGGCGCCGCTGATCACGCCCACCGAGAACCACTACCACGTGACGAAGAATCCCGTCTCCGATCCGGTGATCGCGCCAGAGACCTGGAGTCTGGCGCTGGACGGCGAGGTCAACTCCCCGGTGCGGGTCGATTACGCCACACTGCGTCAGCTCCCGACGGTTGAGATAGCGAAGACGCTGGAGTGCATCAGCAACCCGGTCACCATGTGTGAGAACACGCAGTTCGGCTGCGAGCTGATCGGGACGGCGAACTGGCGGGGCGTCCGGCTGGCCACGCTGCTCGACCTTGCCGGGGGGGTGAAGCCCGGAGCGACCGCCCTCTCGATCATCACCGAGGATGAGTACTCGAGCACGATCTCGCTCGAAGCGGCGATGGACCCGGACACGCTGGTCGCGTATGAGATGAACGGGTCAGTGCTCCCGTATCAGCACGGCTACCCCGCTCGCCTGTTGACGCCCGGGCGCTACGGGTACAAGAACGCCAAGTGGATCAGGGTCATTCGTCCAACCGCTCAGCCAGCGTTGGACTGGTATGGCCAGCGCAACTGGAGCGTCACCGGCGTCGTTCACACCATGACCAGGGTCGATCTGCCTGCCCCATTGAGCACCGTACCGTCTGGGAATCAGCGCATTGCCGGCATCGCCTACGCTGGTGACCGTGGCATTTCGAAAGTCGAGTACAGCGCCGACAGCGGCCAGACCTGGACGACGGCCCGCATCCTCGAACCACAGCCCGGCCGCGATACATGGGTGCGCTGGGAGGGCGCGTTCACGGCGACGGCAGGGGCCACCATCGAGTTGATGGCCCGGGCGACAGACGGTCAGGGAGCGCTACAGGAAGAGGCGGTCAACCCGACGTTCCCGGACGGCGCGACGGGATGGCATCAGCTCACCGTGACGGGAGCATAGGTCACGCTCGTGGAAGCAGTGGCGCTGCCCGAAGGTGTCACAGCGACTGAGCTACGCGCAGCCGTTCGTGAGCGGTACGCGCGCGTGGGCTCGCAGCCGGCCGAGCGCTATGCGTTTCGCGTCGGTCGCGCCTTCGCCGAAGCGCTCGGCTACCCAGCGGAGTTGCTCGACACGGTCCCGGAACAGGCGCTCGACGCATTTACCGGGGTGGCGACGCCGGTGCTGCGCGCCGACTTGCAGCCTGGGGAGCGCGTCCTCGACCTGGGGTGTGGCGGTGGACTCGATCTGGCGCTCGCCGCTCGGGCCGTTGGTCCTGGCGGGCGGGCGGTTGGGATCGACATGGCGGAGCCGATGGTCACGCGCGCCCAGAACACCTTGCGTCAGCTTGGCTACCGTCAGGCAGAGGCTCGCCTGGGCTACGCCGAGGCGCTGCCCCTGCCTGACGCATCGATCGACTGCGTGCTGGCGAACGGCATCCTGAACCTGTCGCCTGACAAATCGGCCGTGCTCTCCGAGATCGCACGGGTGCTGACGCCGGGCGGACGGTTGGTGCTGGCGGAGACCACCCTGCGCAGGCCGCTGCCCCCCGAGACGGTCCGGGATCTGGAAGGCTGGTTCACGTGAATTGGCGGAGCGCTACCAGAAGGGTCACTTCTGGCAACTATCGAAGCGGCGGGCCTTGCGCCCGAAGTGCTGGAGCGCGGGCGCAACGCGCGCACGGGAGCAGACGCCTCTCAGATTTCGCTCATCTGGGCGCGGCGCCCCTCAAACTCGTGAGCGCGTGGGGGCAATCACCATCGTCCGGTGCGGCAAGGAAGACACCATGTCTGTAACACCAGGGCTCGACGTGCACCAGCTCCGCACCGCCATCCAGGCTGAGTATGCCCAGGTCGCCATGACCCCGGCGAAAGGCTTCCGCTTCCACACCGGCCGCCCGCTCGCCGCGATACTTGGCTACGATCCGTCCGAGACCGATGCGCTGCCCGACTCGGTCATCGAATCGTTTACCGGAGTCGGCAACCCGTTCATCTACGGACGGCTGCGCCCTGGCGAAACCGTCGTCGAGATCGGCTCTGGCGCTGGGTTCGACGCTATCCTGGCGGCGGGTCAGGTCGGCCCCACCGGGCGCGTCATTGGCATCGACATGACGCCAGCGATGCTTGAGAAGGCCAGGGGCAACGCAGCGCAGCTCGCGCTCAGTCACCTTGAGTTTCGCCAGGGGTACGCTGAGGAGCTGCCGACACCCGACGGACTCGCCGATGTGGTGATCTCGAACGGGGTGATCAACCTCAGCCCCGACAAGGCGGCCGTGTTCGGGGAGATCGCCCGGGTACTTAAGCCTGGCGGTCGCCTGCAGATCGCCGACATCATCGTGACGGAGGCCGTTCCGGAGGGCGCGAAGAACAGCATCGACCTCTGGACCGGGTGAATTGCCGGCGCTCTGCTGGAAGCAGAGATGACGGCGATCATAGCGGCAGCGGGACTCGTCGATATCGAGTTCAGCCCGCAGCGCTGGGACGCGTTCCTGGGCGCGGCGAGCGCATCGAGCGCAGCGGCGTTCGGCGCCCAGGGTGTCGTGTTCCGCGCCAGGAAACCTCGCGCCTGAAAGCTGCCCCGGGGGCGCGCTCCGGGCGAACGCGCCGATGAACCCGGTGGCTAACAATGGCTAGCCGTCGCCGCGGCCGAGCGCGGCTCCGATGCGCTTGAAGAGCCTGGTCCGATCAGACGGCGCGCAGGCCGCGATGGTCGGCGCATCCAGGATACGCGCCCGCACGATCCCGCCCGCTATATCAACGATGGTGACCAGCAACAAGATCGCCAGCGCCAGTGTCATCACCTCGTTGTACTGGAACAGCTTCATGCTGATGCTCAACTGTGTGCCGATGCCGCCA
>LNFM01010819.1_pt1 | contig 34068 bp, 27 predicted proteins | sample 596031 | NCBI WGS metagenome assembly LNFM01 (sample SAMN04254537, study PRJNA301005) | activated carbon metagenome | isolation source: dual media filters at the Ann Arbor, Michigan drinking water treatment plant | place: USA: Ann Arbor
GGATGGATTGAGCCACCATCCGCACGCCCCGTGGCGCTCCGCTTGTCGGCGATTTTGGGCTCCGGGCCGCGCTTATCGGGTCGAAGGCCAGCCTTCGCCGCGAGCCCTAGACGCCAGTTCCCCTCACCGGGTTGTCGCGCCGTCAGGCATGGGACGAAGGCGTGATGCCAGCAACCTTTCCAGCGAGCTCCTCGCACAGGGATCCTAGTGTCCCCATGCAGACGAGCTTGCGCAGTCTGCATCACTCTGGGTGGAAGACGCCGCCGCAGGCGGCGGCTTTCGGCGGTGCCCCGAAGCCTCCCGGGAGTGGATCGTGACTCCACCCGCAGGCGCCGCGCCCACCCCCACCAACGGCACACCTCCGGATGGCTGCCCCTCGGGGATGAGGTGGGGCGAGTATGAGGGTGCGTGGTGCAGCGGGGATAGATTCTCTTTCAGCACGTCGTATCGCGCAAACCATGAAGGCGCGGTTGGCGGCATTTGGCCCATAGCCGAAGCCTGTAACGTCTGCTTCAGGGCAATCTGCGAAGGGCGCCAGTCCAGCGGCCCAAGCAGGCCCATTTCTGACACTGGGGGCGTCCGACTCCAGCCGTCGAGAAAGAGGCGGCGAAGCCCCGCTTTTCACCAAGACGGTCCGGGGCGCCCTAGAGCATCATGATTCTCGGATTACTTGAGCCCCGCCCGCTGTTTTTCTGCTGATCAACATCGACATAACGACGTGTTTACATTGGCCCTACGGACTCTGTTGCAGCTTGGCCACATCGCAAGATCAAAGTTAACCGTTTGCAAAAAAGACTGCGTGGTATTGCTGGAATGTTTCCACGCACTCTGCTTACCTATCGGAAGCTGAGAGTTATTCTGACGCGCGTCGGGCTCGGTCGTAGATGCCTGAACCACGATGCGGCGGCCTTGCGCGCGACAGCGCACCAAACGTCCCATCGATTCGACCGACAGAGCACCGTCGCTATCCCGCGCGGCTGTTCGTGGCGGATACAAGCCGGGGATGTGTCTGTGATCGCTTCGTTTCGTTCTGTCGGTCACCGTTCCGCGCCCAACCATGTCCGCTTCGCCCTCCTGCGCCAGACGGCGTTGGCCGGGGGCGTACTCGCGGCGCTGCTGGTTGCTGACTTTGCTGCTGCCCAATCTGCGCCGTTCGGTGGCAATGGGGGTGCTGGCGGCGGCGGGGGCGCCGGCGGCGCCGGCGGCCAAAGTTCAGCGACTGGCACCGGTACAGCCGGCGGCCTAGGCAATGGCGGCGGCGGCGGTGGCGGCGGCGTGACCGGTGGCGATGGGGGCACAGGCGGCGGGAACGCTAGTCCAGCGACCAACGGTGGCGCCGGGGGAATTAATCACCCGGTGCAGTCCGTCAGGAACGGCACCGAAGGCGCGCAAGCGTCTGGCCAAGGCGGCGGTAGTTCTGGCGGCGGCGGCGGCGGCGGCGCTCACGGCTTTACCGGCCTTGCTCGGCCAACTGTGGCCGCGACGGGTGGGAATGGCGGCAATGGTAGCGGTGGCGTGAGGGGATCCGGTTTCGACCCATTAACCCACGTCGATACTGGCGGCGGCGGCGGCGGCGGCGGCGGCGGCGGCGCGCGCATCACCGGTGCTGGCGCGCTGGGCACCCTCACATTGGCCGTGACGGGCGGCAACGGTGGCAATGGCGGCGCGGGGCCTGGCGGCGGCGGCGGCGGCGGCGCTGGCGGCGCCGGGCTGTTTCTGAACGGCGGGACGAGCACCATCACGATTGGTGCAGCCGTTCGGGGCGGCAATGGCGGCAGCGGCGCTGGCGCCAATTCCGGCTCTCAGGGCGGCGCAGGCGGCAATGGCGGCGCGGGCATTATCGGGGCCGACTCCACGATCATCGTGGGCAATGGCGGCCTGGTTGCTGGCGGAAGCGGCGGCGCGGGAGGCCTGGTTTCTGGCGGAGGATCAGGTCCCGCCGGTGCGGCGGGCGCTGCAATCCTGTTTACCGGCGGCACGAACGTGCTGGAACTGCAGGCAGGACATACGATCACCGGCAATGTCACGGGCGCGGACGCGAACGACACCTTCCGGCTTGGCGGCACGACGGCGGGCACGTTCAGCGCGGCGTTGCTGGATACCCAGTTCGCCGGATTCGGCAGCTTCGAGAAGGTTGGCACCGGCACCTGGACGGTGACCGGCACCACGGCATCGACGGTCAACTGGGTGATCAATGGCGGCTCATTGAATCTCGGCGCCGGCGGCTCGTTGGGCACGGGCAATGTCACCAACAATGGTGGGCTGGTGTTTGACAGGTCCGACGCCTTCACGGTCTCCAACAACATTTCCGGCGGTGGCAGCATCACCGTCACCGGTAGCGGCGTGACGACCCTCACCGGCAACAACACGATGACTGGCGGCATCACGGTCAACGGCACGCTGCGCCTTGGCAGCAACAATGCGGCGGGCGGCGCGGGCAACACGATCACCACGACCGGCTCGGTCATCAGCTTCGTCAACGGCGTCAACAGCGCGACACCGATCAACATCAACTCCAACACCACCCGGCTCGAAGTGCTCAACGCCGACGCCGCGACCCAGTCGGGCGTGATTTCGGAGACGGCCGGGCCGCGCGGATTCGAGAAGATCGGGACCGGCACGCTGACGCTGGCGGCCAACAACACCTATTCCGGGGTCACGGTGATTTCGGCCGGCACGCTGGTTGCCGGATCGACCTTCGTCGGTGTCACGCCGACAGCCGCGCTCGGCAACAATTCGGCGACGAACATCGTCCGCCTCAACGGCGGCACGCTGCAGATCGACAATCAGGTCGCGACCTTCGCCCGTCCCGTCGAGATCACCGCGCTCAACGGCACGCTCAACAACGTCGCCGCTCTCACCCTCAACGGCATGACGACCTTCACCGGCGCTCTGACCAAGACGGGGGCGGGCAATCTGACGCTCAACGGCGCGGGTACGGGTGCGGGCGGTCTGATCTTCAACAGCTCGGGCACGCTCGAGATCGGCAGCAACAGCGCGCTCGGCACGGGCACGCTGCGGCTCCAGAACGGCGGCACGCTGCTGCCGGGCGTGGCCTCGGTCTCGCTGGCGAATGCGATCGTGGTCGATGCGGCGACGACGGTGTCCACCCCGACCGGCCGCGCCATGACCCTGTCGGGCGCGATCTCCGGCGCCGGCAGTCTCACCAAGGTCAATCCGGGCACGCTCGACCTGACCGGGGCCAACAGCTTCACCGGCGGCATTACGCTCGGCGGCGGCACGCTCGGTGTCGGCAGCAACACGGCGCTCGGCACGGGAGCGGTCAGCGCCCAGGTCGGGACGACGCTGCGCGCGGTCGCCAATGCGACACTGGCGAACAACATCGTCGTGACGCAAGGCATGGGCGGGACGCAGTTCACCGTCGATACCAATGGCAACAACCTGACGCTGAACGGCGTGATCTCGACCAATGTCCCCCAGCAGGAGCTGGTCCAGCCCGGACTGACCAAGGCCGGCGCGGGCGTGCTGACATTGAACGGCACCAACACCTATCGCGGCGCGACCCTCGTCAACGCCGGCAGACTGATCGTGAACGGCTCCATCGCCAACACCGCGAGCGTCACGATTGCAGATGGCGCCACGATGGGCGGCAATGCCGCGATCCCGAACCTGACCGTGCAGAGTGGCGCGTCGCTCTCGCCCGGCAACTCGATCGGCACGGTGAACATCGCCGGCAACCTGACACTCAATGCTGGCTCGACCACGGTGATCGAGATCCAGCAGGCGCAGGTCGACAAGATCAATGCCGGCGGGACCGCCGCATTGGCCGGCACCCTTCAGCTCGTGGCGCTCGGCGGGCCCTATAATTTCGGCACGCCCTACAACTTCCTGACCGCAACCGGGGGCATCAACGGCACCTTCGCCACGGTCAACACCGATGCCGCCTTCGGCGTCGGCGTGACATCGGCTGTCAGCTACAACGCCAACAATGCCTTCGTGACCCTGACCGCCGCACCGCTGGTCAACCCGCAGACCCCGCAGACCCCGGTGCTCGGCCTGAGCCAGACCCGCAACATCACTGCCGTCGCCTCGGCGCTCGACCGCGCGGCCCTGTCGGGTGTTGATGTCTCCTCGCTGTTCCGCATCTACAACCAGCCGACGCGCGAGGCTCTGGCCGCAGCCGTCAACACGCTGTCGGGCGAGGTCCACACCGCGACCAGCGCGGCCGGCCTGCGCGCCTCGGACCAGTTCCTGCGCGTGATGCTCGATCCCTTCGCGATCGGCCGCGACGGCAGCCTGGTGGGCACCTCGGGCTATTCCGGTTACACCGCCGATCTGCCCGGCCGCAAGGGACCGGTTTCCGCGCCGGCGCCGGTCCGCTTCGAGCCGACCTTCCATGTCTGGGGCGCCACCTTCGGCCAGATCGATCGAACCAAGGGTGACGCCACCGGCGCTGGTTCGGCGACGCGCGAGATCAAGGACGCCAACGTCGCGGTCGGCGCGGATTACCGCATCGCGCCGGGCTCCGTCATCGGCTTTGCGCTGTCGGGCGGCCAGTCGCGCGCCGAACTCGGCCGCAATCTCGGCTCCAGCAACGCCGACATCTTCCAGCTCGGCCTCTATGGCGCCACGAAGATCGGGGCCCTCAGCCTGGCCGGATCGCTGTCCTATGCCGCGATGCAGGTCGAGACGCGGCGCAACATACCGGCGCTCGGGTTGGGCACGACCGCCGATTACAGCGCCCATGTCTGGGGCGGGCGGCTGCAGGCGGCATATGACCTGTTCAGCGCGGGTGGGTTCACCGTCTCTCCGATCGCCGCTCTTCAGATCCAGAGCGTCCACACGCCGGACTTCCGCGAGACCAACAGCTTCACCGGCGCTGCCGCCGGTGTCACCGGCCGCTCGAACACCAATACGGCGCTGCGCTCCGATCTTGGCCTCAGGGTGACCAGCGTGACCACGCTGGGTGGCCGCAAGGTGACGCTGTTCACCGAGATCGCCTGGGCGCATTATTTCCAGCGCGACATCACCTTCGCCGCCAGCCTCACCGGTATCGCGAACACGAACTTCGTGATCGAGGGCGCAAGGTCGAACCGCGACGCCGCCCTGTTCAGCGCCGGCGCGGACATCCAGCTCACCCCCAACCTGACGCTGGGTGGCCGCCTCGATGCGTCCGCCTCCGGCAACACCACCAGCTTTGCCGGATCGGGCGTGCTCAGGGCGAGCTTCTGAACCCTGTGACGCACCCCATCGCCACGGCTCGTCCTCAAAGGACCCTCACGCTGATGATGACGTCTGGGCCCGTTTCGCCTGTGCGGCGGGCGAGCCGGCTGGCATCGATGGCCATCCTGCTCGCAACGCTGGGCAGTGCGGCCCAGGCGCAGGCTCCGGCCGGAGCTGGCGCCCCGGCGCCGGCGGCCGCAGCCGGCACAGCGACGCAGAATTCCCGGGCCGCTCCCGTCAGTGCCTCGCCCGATCGCACCACGGCCTCGTTTGGCGATTGGACGCTGCGCTGCGAGCGGCCTTCTGTTCCGGCGGGCGCCGCGCGCATCTGCGAAATTGCCCAGTCGATCCAGATCCAGGGTCAGCAAGCGCCGATCGCGCAGATCGCGATCGGGCGTCTGAGCAAGAGCGATCCGCTGAAGGCCACGATCGTCCTGCCCCACAACGTGACACTGTCGGCACAGCCGGGACTTCTGGCAGAGGACAAGGACGCAAAGCCGCTCGACGCCACGTGGCAGCGTTGCCTGCCCATGGGCTGCCTGGCCGAACTCGTCCTGCGCGACGACCTCCTGAAGCGATTTCGGACTCTGACCGACGCTGGCGCGATCATCTTCAAGGACGGGATGTCCCGCGAGATCAAACTTCCGTTCTCGACGCGCGGCTTGAGCCAGGCGCTGGATGCGCTCGCCAGGGAAACATAGAAGCAGACGCCCACGATCGCGGCCGATGATCATGGCGCATCCTCCCCCTCCTCCCCCACGCCAAAAAACCCCGCCTCGGGAGAGAGCGGGGTTTTCTGTCGGCCGCTCGCCCTGAAGGCTTGGGGAGCGTGGCGGGGCGGCCGGTGGGGTGGCGGAGATGCGGGGAGCGTTCCGCGCCGGCCGGGATGGGGGAAGCGTGTCGGTGAGGTCCTTCTTGGAGGGCTTGGGAGACCCGCCGTCATCCGGGGCGAGCCGCGAAGCGGCGCCGGCCTTGGTCCATCCTCGGGCGGCGTCCCGCCCTTCGATGGATCCCGGGACGGCCTTCGGCAGCCCGGGATGACGTCGTGTCCGGGTGAGGGTCAGAACGGCAGCAGGATGTCCATCACCTGCTGGCCGTAGCGCGGCTGCTGGACGTCGGTGATCTGGCCGCGGCCGCCATAGGCGATGCGGGCCTGGGCGATCTTGGTCGATTCGATGGTGTTGTCGCTCTCGATGTCCTCCGGGCGGATCACGCCGGCGACGATCAGCTCGCGCACCTCGAAATTGACCCGGATCTCCTGCTTGCCCTCGATCACCAGGTTGCCGTTGGGCAGGGTCTGGGTGACGACGGCGGCGACGTTCGTCGCCAGCGTCTCGGAGCGGTTGACCGAGCCCGCGCCCTCGCTCGAGGCGGCGGAGTCGAGCTTGAGCAGCGAGCCCGCGCTGGCGCCGTCGGGCAGGTATTTGTCGAGCTTGTTCTCGTAGCCGAGGAAGTTGTCGGCGCCGACATCCTCGCCGTTCTTGCGGCTGCGCTTGGTCGTGTTGTTGAGCTGCGCCTTGTCGGTGACCTTGACCTTCACCGTCACCAGATCGCCGACGAGCCTCGCGCGCTGGTCCTTGAAGAAGGCGCGCGAGCCGGTGCGCCAGAGCGAGTTCGGCGCGTAGGAGGCATGCTCCATCGCCGGCATCGGCATCTGCACGGGCTTGTAGCCCTTGCTCGCGGTCGGGTCCTCGATCGGCGAGAGCGCGGGGGCCGCGCCGACATTGGCGAGCCGGTCGGCGGCGCCGCAGGCGCTGAGCGAGACGCCCAGCAGCAGCAGGCCGGCGATGCGGGCCCCGCGGCGGATCTGGGTGCGGGGGGTGGGGTTCGCGACAGGGATCATGGCACTCATCCGGTTTCCGGAGGACATCAGGGCGCGCTGGCGACGCGGCCGGAGGCGGAGGCCTGGATCGAGATCCGGCCGGGCCCGCTCACCGTGCCGTGCAGCACGCGCTTGGACTGGGGGTTGGTGACGCTGACGACATCGCCCATCGCGCCGGCCTCTCCGGCCCGGCCGCGCATGGTGATGGTCAGGCCGCGGGATTCGTAGACCAGCGTGACGAGGTCGCCCTTGGCGACGATCTCCTCGCGGCGCAGGTCGCCGGCGCGCAGCGGCGCCCCGGCCATCAGGGCCCGGGTCGCGACCTTGTCGATGGCGACGCGCGGATCGCCGATCAGGTCGGTCGCCTGGCCGTCGCGCGGGCGGCGCTCGACCACGACATCGGCCTTGCCCAGCGTCTCGCCGCGGGCAATCGCGCGCCTGGGCACGATCACCTCGACGGTCTCGACCAGCTGGCCGGCGATGCGGACCGGCTTCAGGCGCAGCGCCATGCTGCCGGGCACCGTCACCCGGGCCTGCAGGCGACGCGTGCGGGCATCATAGGCGAGATCGCTCACCACGGCCTCGCCGGTCAGCTCGGGCTCGACCGCAATCGTCGGCGCGCCGCCGTCGATGGTCAGGGCAAAGGCGCGGGCATCGACGCCGTAGCGCTCCTGCAGCCCGGTCTTCACGGCCTCCTCGATGTCGGAGGCCATGACGCGGCGCGCCGCGCGGGTGACGACGACCTGCGCCTGGCCGGCGCCCTCGAGTTCGGCGGCCGACGTGATGATGCCGGCCCCGCGCGCCGCCTCGACGATGCGCGCGACCTGGATCGTGCCGGTCTCGCCCAGCGCCGGCGCCCGGAAGGCCGGGGTCTGGGCCGCCTCCAGGCCAAGCCCGGCGATCAGGTCGCCGAAGGAAACGAGATCGCGCGACAGGGTGATGTCGGAGCGCAGCTGCAGGCGGCTCGGCCGGGCCGGCACGGCCGCGGGCGCCGGGGCCGTCGCGAGCGCGGCCACCGCGACGGCGGGACGGGTCGGCGACGGCGCCTGCGCGGTGGCGGCCTGGGCGCCGATGAGCAGCGCGGCGGCGAGCGAAAGGCAAAGCGTGGAGCGGGTCATGAGCGTCAGCCTCCCGATCAGCCGCGGAACATCGAGGTCGTCGCCGACATCATCTGGTCGGCGGCGGTGATGACCTTGGAGTTCATCTCGTAGGCGCGCTGCGCCGCGATCAGCGAGGACAGCTCGGTGACCGCCTGGACGTTGCCCTCTTCGAGATAGTTCTGCTGCAGCGTGCCGAAGCCCTCGCCGCCGCCGAAACCGTCGATCGGCTGGCCCGAGGCCGCCGTCTCGATGAACAGGTTGTCGCCGATCGATTCCAGGCCGACCTTGTTGACGAAGCGCACGAGCTGGATCTGGCCGATCTGCTGCGGCGCCGCCTGGCCGGGCAGCGACACCTCGACCGCGCCCTGCGTGTTGATGCTGACGCTGGTGGCGTTGTTGGGGACCGTGATGCCCGGCTCGACCTGGTAGCCGTCGCGGGTGACGAGCTGGCCTTGGGAGTCGAGGTCGAAGGAGCCGTCGCGGGTGTAGGTCGTGCGGCCGTCGGGCATGCGGACGCGGAAGAAGCCCTCGCCCCGGATGGCGAGATCGTACTGCTTCTCGGTCGAGGACAGGTTGCCCTGCGTCATCACCCGGCCGGTCGAGACCGTCTTGACGCCCGAGCCGACGAAGGTGCCGGCGGGCACCTGCGTGTTCTGGTCCGAGGTCGCCGAGCCGGCGCGCCGGAAGTTCTCGTAGAGCAGGTCCTGGAAATGGACGCGCTGGCGCTTGTAGCCGGTGGTGCGGACGTTGGCGATGTTGTTGGAGATGACCTGGACGTTGAGTTCCTGGGCCATCATGCCGGTGGCGGCGGTCTGAAGGGCGCGCATGGCTTAAGGTTCCTGTCCTGGATCAGGCCTGCTGGTCGGCAAGGCGCGAAATCGCCTTGCTGCGCAGCTCGTCGGCCTTCGACAGCATGTTGGCGACGTTCTGATAGGAGCGCTGGACCTCCATCAGGCGGGTCATCTCGATCACGGCCTTGACGTTCGAGCGCTCCACCGCGCCGGGCTCGAGCCGCGCCTCGGGCCCCGCCGGCAGCGGCGGCGTTGCCGAAGCGAACAGGTTGGCCCCTTCGCTGCTGAGCAGGCGGGCATCGGCGAAACGCACCATGCGCAGCTTGCCGCTCTGGCCCTGGTCGGTGGAGACCGTGCCGTCGGGCGCGATCCGCGGATTGCTGTCGGACGCGCCGAAGTTGATCGGGCCGCCATCGCCCAGCACCGGCTGGCCCGACTGCGTCACGAGCTGGCCCCGGGCGTTGATGTCGAGCGAGCCGGCGCGGGTGTAGCGGTCGCCGGCCGGGGTCTGCACGACGAGGAAGACGTCGCCGCGCAGGGCGACGTCGAGCGGGTTACCCGTGCGCTCGACCGCGCCCTGCGACAGGTCGATCGGCGTGCCCTTGTCGACGACGAAGGACAACGGCTTGTCAGCCGACTTGAAGCTGTCGGCGCTGGCCTTGGGCATGATGAATTCGTTGAAACGCGCCGAGCGCGTCTTGAAGCCGTTCGTGCTGACATTCGCCATGTTGTTGGCGATGACATCCAGCTCTCGCCTCAGAGCCATCTGACGCGACAGGCCGACGAGAAGCGCGTTCTCCACGGCGTGGTCTCCCGATTGTCGTTCCGTGGCCGTTTCGACGCTCCCCAGCGCAGCGGCCACATCACCGGGTCCGCAAGCGCCATGCCAGGATGGTTAATCCGGTCAAGCCCCTGTTTTCAAACGATAATCATGGTTGGATCGGATGATGTTGACCCTGCAGGGTGCGGCCGGGCGGCAAGATCGACCCGGCAGATTTTGCCCTCCTTAACGACGCGTTAACCGTGACTGTTCAGGGTGGCTCAGACGGTCCGCCGCAGGCGGGCCACAAGGCATTCCGGGGCATGCAGCGATGGCGAAGAAGCCCAAACCCGCCGAGGACGGCGCCCCCGCCGAGGGCGCGGCCGAAGGCGGCGGCAAGAGCAAGAAGAAGCTGATCATCATCGTCGCCGGCGTCCTGGTGCTGGCGGGCGCCGGTGGCGGCGGCTGGTTCTTCTTCATGAAGAAGCCCTCGGCCGAGCAGATCGCCGCGGCCGAGGCGGCCAAGAACGTCAAGAAGCCGGTCGCCTTCATCGAGATGAAGGACATGATGATCAGCATCGCCGGGGGCCCGCAGCAGGAGCGCCAGCCGATGATCAAGATCAAGGTCGTGCTGGAGACCGCGGACGCCAAGATCTCCGACGAGATCAAGCCGCTGCTGCCGCGCGTCGAGGACGCCTTCCAGGTCTTCCTGCGCGAACTGCGCCCCTCCGACCTCGAAGGCTCGGCCGGCATGTACCGCCTGAAGGAAGAGCTGCTGCGCCGCGTCAACGTCACGGTCTTCCCGGCCAAGATCGACGCGGTGCTGTTCAAGGAACTGCTGATCCAGTGACCCGGCCGGGTCGAGCCGAGGTCCAGTAACGGAAGCGACGACAGTCCCATGAGCACGAGCGATCGCGACAACGCCGGCGCGCCTCCCAAGGACGAGCCCCTGAGCCCGGAGAGCATGGCGGCCGAATGGGCCACCATGCCCGACATCGTCGAGGAGGAAGGCGAACCGGAAGGCGGTACCGACCGCCTGATGAGCCAAGAAGAAATCGACACGATGCTCGGTTTCTCGCTCGGCGACGACAAGAACGAGCGCAACGGCATCCAGGCGATCGTCGATTCCGGCTCGGTCTCCTATGAACGCCTGCCGATGCTCGAAATCATCTTCGAGCGTCTCGTCCGCCTGCTCACCACCAGCCTGCGCAACTTCTTCACCGACAACGTCGAGGTCACGCTCGAGAGCATCCGCTCGGTGCGCTTCGGCGACTATGTCAACTCGATCTCGCAGCCGGCGATGCTCTCGGTCTTCAAGGCCGAGGAATGGGACAATTTCGGTCTGGTCACGATCGAATCGGCCCTGATGTACTCGATCATGGACACGATGTTCGGCGGCAAGCGCGGCCAGCCGGCGCCGCGTGTCGACGGGCGGCCCTTCACCTCGATCGAGATCCGGCTGATCCGCCGCGTCATCTCGCTGATTCTCGGCGATGCCGAGGCGGCCTTCAAGCCGCTCTCGCCGGTGACCTTCACCATCGACCGCATCGAGTCGAACCCGCGTTTCGTCTCGATCTCGCGTCCCGCCAACGCCGCCATCCGCGTCGAGCTGAAGTTCGACATGGAAGGCCGCGGCGGCGCCCTCCACATCATCCTGCCCTATGCCACGATCGAGCCGATCCGCGATCTGCTGCTCGAAAGCTTCATGGGTGAGAAGCTCGGGCGCGATCCGATCTGGGAGAACCACCTCGCGACCGAGGTCTGGCAGACCGAGGTGCCGGTGACCTGCGTGCTGCACGAGGCGCAGATGCCGCTGAAGCGGATGATGAAGCTCGAGATCGGCGACACGCTGATGTTCGATGCCCGCCCCGATTCCTTCGTCTCGCTGCGCTGCGGCGACTTCGTGGTGACCGACGGTCGCATCGGCCGGGTCGACGACAAGATCGCGGTGCAGGTCGTCACCCCGCTGCGCCGCTCCAAGACGACCATCGCCGCCTTCGACTCCAACCAGCACGGCCAGAACTCCTGACAGGCATATCCAGATGACGATCACCCTCATCGCCGACGTGCTGGTCGCCAGCCTCCTCGTCGCCACCATCATCACCTGCTACGTGCTGACCAAGCGCATCGAGCGGCTGAAGGCCGACGAGGCCGGCATGCGCCAGACCGTGGGCGCCCTGATCGCCGCCACCGACACCGCCGAGCGCGCCATCGCGGGGCTCAAGAACACGCTCGGCGACTGCGACCGCACCCTGGCCGAGCGGCTGCAGACGGCCGAGCGCTACGCCGCCGACCTCGCCGCCCAGATCGAGGCCGGCCAGGTCGTGATGGACCGCATCGGCCAGATCGTCAGCGCCGCCGCGCTGGTCTCGCCGAAGGCGGCCGAGGCCCCCGCGCCAGCCGAGCCGGCCCCGATCGCGCGGCTGGCGAGCGCCGCCCAGTCGGCGGCCGCCATCCGGGCCCGCGCCGCGCGCCGGCTGGAGGGCCACGCTGCGTGATCGAGCGGCCCCGCCTGCTTCCAGCCGTCATCCTCGGCGCCATGGGTCTCCTGGCGCTGAAGCTGCTCGCCTGGACGTCGGAGCCCTATCCCGGAAAGATTCCGGCCAGTTCGCCGATGATCGCCGCTGCCCCGGCACCGGCGCCGGAGAAGCCTGCCAAGCCGGAGAAGGAGGTCTGGGCGATGGCCAAGGTCATCGCCCATGCCCATACGCCGGACCCGCCCTTCTTCGATCCCGAGACGACCGGCTCGGTCGACAAGCCCGATCCCAAGAAGGATGCGGAAAAGGCCGAGGCCGCCGCCAAGGAAGAGGCCGCCCGCGCCGCCAATCCGCTGAACAAGGCCGGCATCATCAACGGCGTCGCCGCCCCGGTCTCGCCGGCCGAGAAGGCCCTGCTGGAGCGGCTCGGCGCCCGGCGTGAGGAGATCGAGTCGCGGATGCGCGAGCTCGAGATGCGCGAGCGCCTGCTCGACACCGCCGAGAAGAAGCTCGACAGCCGCGTCGGCGATCTCAAGGAACTCGAGACCAAGGCGGGTGTCGGCGGGGCCCCCAAGCCGGCGGGCGAGGAGTCCAAGGCGATCAAGAACCTCGTCATCATGTACGAGGCGATGAAGCCCAAGGACGCCGCCCGCGTCTTCGACCGTCTCGGCCTCGACGTGCTCGTCCCGGTCGTCCAGCAGATGAACCCCCGCAAGATGTCCGAGGTGCTGGCCGTGATGGCGCCCGACCGGGCCGAGAAGCTGACCGTGGCGCTGGCGACGATGGCGCGCAGCCCGGTCGCGGCCGGCCCGGCGCTCGACACCTCCGCCCTCCCCGGCACGGAACTGCCGGCGATCGCGCCCGCACCGCGGCGGCGCTGATCCGCCGCACCGGCCGGCGCGCGCCCTTAACCCTGCATTATCCTTGACAGGCTAGCGTCCTGTGATCGGGGCGGTCTGTCCGGCCGGCTCCGACCATGTCGTGTTGCGTGAGTGTCCGGCTTTGCGTCTCCCGCGTTCCCTCGCCTTCGGCATCGCCCTGTCGGCCCTCGTCGCCGCCGCCGGCCTCGCTGCGCCGGCGCTCGCGGCGAGCGCGACCATGCGCGGCGAGGTCATGCCGCCCGGCTTCGGCCGCCTGTCTCTGACCTTCGACGAGCCGACGCCGACACGCATCCGCGTCTCCAACGGCGTGCTGGTCGTGGCCTTCGGCACGAGCGTCAAGGTCGATGTCGCCCGCATCGCGCGCGAACTGCCGACCTATGTCTCGGTCGCCCGGGTCGATCCGGACGGGCGCGGCATGCGGCTCGCGCTGACGCGGCCCTACCGCGCCAATCTGATCGAGGCGGGCGAGCGCGCCTTCATCGATCTGCTGCCCGAGAACTGGCAGGGCGTGGTGCCCGGCCCGCCCGCCGAGGTGCTCGCAGACATCAGCGAGCGGCTGCGCGTCGCGGAGGCCAAGTCCCGCGAGGCCGCCCGTGCCGCCCTGCAGTCGCGCCGGGCGCTCGGCGTGCGCAGCGCCAGCCTGCCGACGCTGGAGCGCCTGATCTTCGACGTCGCGCCGGAAACCAATCTGAAGCCGGAGCTGGCCAATGGCGAGCTGACGCTGACCTTCGACCGGCCCATGACCGTCGACCCCGCCGCCGTCCGCAACGCCCTCCCCGACGGCATCGCCCTGCGCGGGCAGGAGACGACCGCCGGCGCCACGACGCTCGCCCTGAAGGTGCCCAAGGACTGGCAGGTCCGCAGCTTCCGCGACGAGGACGGGCTGCTGCTCGACCTGCTGAAGCCCGCCCCGCCCCCGGCCGTGGCGCTGCCCGAGCCCCCGGCGCCCGCACCCGAGCTGGCCGCGGCGACGGCCGCTGCGGCGCCGCCGCCCGCAGCCGCATCACCGGCCGACGCGCCCGCTGCGCCGACCCAGGCCCAGGCTGCGCCGGCGGCCGCCGCGCCCGCAGCCGTCGTCGCGCCGCCGGTGGTCGATCCCGATCCGCAGCCGGTCAAGATCACGGCCAACGGCACGAAGCTCGATTTCCGCTTCCCGCGCCGGACGGGTGCCGCCGGCTTCGTCGAGGGCGGCCTGGCGACACTGGTCTTCGACACGCGCGACACGATCGACCCCGCCGATCTCAAGGGCGTCCTGCCGCAGATCGTCGAGGATGTGAGCGTGAGCCGCGAGGGCAAGGTCGTTCTGGTCCGGCTGCGGCTGGCCGGACAGCCGCTCACCCGCCTCTTCGACGACGCCACGACCTGGACGCTCGCCTTCGGCGAACAGGGTGGCAGGCCGGCCGAGCCGCTGGCGCCGACCCGGACGAATGACGACCAGGGCCTCACCGTCGTCGCCGTGCCGCTGCGCGGCATGACCGGCGTTCACTGGCTGGAGGCCGGCCCCTCCGGGCTGCCGATGGCCGTGGCGACCGCGACCGGCCCGGTCCGGGTCACCGCGAAGCCCTACCAGTTCGTCGAGTTCGGCCTGCTGCCGACCGCGCATGGCGTCGTCGTCATGCCGCGGGCCGACGACCTGCTCGTGCGCGCCGGCACCGAGCAGGTCCGTATCGGCCGCAGCGGCGGCCTGACCGTCTCGATGGACGTGGGCGCCCCGGAGAAGAACGGCGAGGCCAAGGCGGCGGACGTCCGCACGCCCCTGATCGACACCGAGCAGTGGAACAGCCTCGTCGTCGGCGCGGTCCGCGAGCAGGAGCGCGCCCTGCTGCGCGAGATCGTGGGCGCCTCGCGCGCCCGCAAATCCGACACGCGCCTGACGCTGGCCCGCTTCTATGCCGCCAACGGCCTCCTGCCGGAGGCCAAGGGCCCGCTCACGGCCGTGATGGCGGACGATCCCGCGATGCGCACCAACCGCGGGGCCCTGTTTCTCAAGGGGCTGATCGCCACCCGCATGCACCGCCACAAGGAGGCCCTCGACGCCTTCGAGGCGCCGGCGATCAAGGACGATCCCGAGACCGGGCTCTGGCGCGCGCTGATCGACCATCGGCGCGGTCGCCATGCCCCCGCCATGGTCGGCTTCCGCCGCGGCGACGCGATGCTCGATGGCTATCCGGTCGACCTCCAGGCGGAGCTGCGGCTCGCCAAGGCGCGCTCCGCCCTGGCGACGCAGGACATGACGACCGCCGAGCGCGAGGTCGGGCTCTTGGCCGGCCTGCCACCCGACGTGGTCAACCAGGAGGAACTCGAGCTGCTCCGGGCGATGATGGACGATGCCGCCGGCAAGCCCGACAGCGCCCTCGCCGCCTATCGGCCGCTCTTCGAGGCCCGCAGCCGGCCGGTCGCGGCGGAGGCGCAACTGCGCGCGGTCAAGCTCGTCCAGGCCGAAAAGCGCGCCGATATCGGGCCCGACGAGATCCTGGCGCGTCTGGAGACGGTGTCGATCATCTGGCGCGGCGGCGAACTCGAGATCGAGGCGCTGGCCGAACTCGGACGGCTCTATGGCGATGCCCAACGCTGGCGCGACGCCTTCATGGTCGCGCGGCGGGCGAGCGAGACCTTCCCCGAGCACCCGCTGACGCGGCGCATGCAGGACGAGACGGCCCAGCGCTTCGCCGACCTGTTCACCGGCTCGGGACTCGACAAACTGCCGCGCATCGAGGCGCTGGCGCTGTTCTACGACTTCAAGGACTTCCTGCCGATCGGCCGGCGCGGCGACGAGATCACGCTGCTCCTCGCCGACCGCCTCATCGGCCTCGACCTGCTCGACCAGGCCAGCGAGATCCTGCGCTACCAGATCGAGCGGCGGCTCTCCGGCGCGGCCCGCTCCACCGTCGCGGCGCGGCTGGCCATGGTCAACCTGATGAACGGCAAGCCGGCCGAGGCGATCCGCGCCCTCAACAGCACGCGCCTCGTCGAGCTGCCCGCCGACGTCAAGCGCGCCCGCCTCCTGCTCGAGGCCAAGGCCCTGTCCGATCTCTCGCGCACCGACCAGGCGCTCGACCTGCTCGAGGTCGAGCGCGGGCCCGAGATCGACCGTCTGCGGGCCGACATCTACTGGACCGGGCGGCGCTGGCGTGAGGCCGGCGAGTCGCATGAGCGCCTCCTGGCCGAGAGCTGGCGCGGCGAGACGCCCCTGACCGACGGCCAGCGCGCCGATGTGATGCGGGCGGCCATCTCCTATGTCATGGCCGACGAGGCGCTCTCCCTCGACCGGCTGCGCAGCAAGTTCGCGAGCAAGATGGCGCAGAGCACCGACGCGCGCACCTTCGCCTTCGTCACCGGGGCCAACCGCACCAGGGCGGCCGACATCCGCGACATGGCCCGCGCCGCCGCAGCAGCCGGTGCCGACAACCTGTCGGACTTCATGCAGGCCTATCGCGAGCGCTATCCGGCCTATTCGGCGGCCCCGCGCCAGAAGAAGCCCGAGGCTTCGGCCGAGCCGCCGGCGCCCGATGCGCCACCGCCGCCGACACCGGCCGCCGCCGGCGCCCCGCCCGCGGGCACGCCGCCCGCCCCCGGGCGGAGCTGAGACGGAGTCCGCCCCTCAGCCGCCGTAACTCTTCACGAGCGAGCCGGCGACGAGCCCCCAGCCGTCGACGAGGACGAAGAAGATCAGCTTGAACGGCAGCGCCACCGTCACCGGTGGCAGCATCATCATGCCCACCGACATCAGGATCGACGCGACGACGAGATCGATGATCAGGAAGGGCACGAACAGCAGGAAGCCGATCTCGAAGGCGCGCCGCAGCTCCGAGATCATGAAGGCCGGCACCAGCACATGGATCTGGACCTCCTGCGGCGTCGCCGGCGGCGGCTCGCGCGACATCTCCATGAACAGCGCCAGATCCTTCTCGCGGACATGCCGCAGCATGAAGGTCTTGAACGGGATGATGCCGCGGTTATAGGCCTCGGCCGGCTGGATCTGCCCCGCCACCAGCGGCGCGACGGCGGTGGTGTAGGCCTCGCGCAGGGTCGGCGCCATGACGAAGCCGGTGAGGAACACCGCCAGCCCGATGATGACGGCGTTGGGCGGCGCCGTCTGCGTGCCGAGCGCCGAGCGCAGCAGCGACAGCACGACGACGATGCGCGTGAACGACGTCACCATGATCAGGATCGACGGCGCCAGCGACAGCACGGTGATGACCGCGATGAGCTGGAGCGCGCGCTCGGCGACGCCGCCGCCCTGCCCGAGATCGAGCGAGAGCGTCTGCGCCAGCGCCGGCCCCGCAGGCACGGCCAGCAGGATCGCCCACAGGGCGAGCCTGCCGGTCACGGCGCGCGGGCTCCGCACGCAGCGGCGCCATCTCGCAGAGAAGTAGATCATGGTCCCGCACACGGCCGTGGTTGCGCCCGAATCAACCCGTCGGACTGCGCCACGCTAGAACCGGGTTCGCTGCGCCAGCAACGGGCGCAGCGGCGTCAGAGTGCCGCGTACGCGCGAAACCTGTTGATCGCGCGGCTCAGGACTTCGCCTGCGGGTCGCGGCCGAGCAGGCGGGCGAACTCCGCCTCGATCGCATCGACGGAGAAGGGGTCGATCGCCTTGGGATCGGCCTCGGGCTCCGGCTTGGACGGGGATTCGGGCTTGAGCTCGGGCTTGGGCTCGGCCACCGGCTCGGGCATCGCCGGCGGCACGACGGTCGCCGCGGCGACCGCGACCACGGGCTCGCTCGCCGCGGCGGGCTCGGCCGCCATCGCCGGCGGGCGCAGGTCGATGTCGGGAGCGGCCGGCGCGGCGGGCTCGGGAGGCAGCGGGAGCGGCGCGGCTGCCAGAGGGGCCGGCGGCGGCTTCGGCGGCTCGACCGGCTTGGGGGGCTCCGCCGCCTTGGGCGGCTCGGGCGGAACGACCGCGGCGGCGGGCTTCGGCACGAGGCGCTCGGGCTTCAGGCCGAGCGCCATCTCCAGCTCCGCCTCGACATCGAGCGGCACGATCCGCGTCGGCGCGGGAGCGGGAGCGGATACGGGTTCCGGAGCCGGCACGAAGACCGGCGGGGCCTCGCTCTTGACCGGCGCGGGCGCAGGCTCGGCCGGCTTCACCACGGGCTCCGGCACGGGAGACGGGATCGGCGCAGCGGCCGCGGGCGCAGAGGACGGGCGCACCGCGGAGAACGGACGCTTCAGCGCCTCGTCGAGCTGGCGCGCCATGTCGTCGAGCTCGACCGCGCTGGCGACGGGGGCCGGTGCGTGGTCGCGCGCGAAATTCGGCGGCTGAACCGACGGCGCCGGAGCCACCGGGACGGGAGGCGGAGCGATCACGGGCTCGGGGATCACGGGCGCCGGAGCGGGCGTCGCGGGCACGGGCGGCATCGCCGCCTTCGCCACCGCGGCCGCGCCCAGCAGGGCGGCGCCGCCCGCCGCGGCCGCGACAGCAGCCTCAGACGCCGTGGGCGACAGGCGCGAGGGCACGCGCGGCGGCGGCTCCGGGAAGGCCGGGACCGGCGCCACCGGGGCCGGCGGCGCGGCGCGGCGCGGGTCCTCGGCCGGCTCGCGCGGCTCGGGCGGGACAGGCCGAGATCCGGCTGGGCAGGCATCGCCGCCCGCCCGCCGCTGCGCACGATGTTGGTTTCGACGACCACGTCGGAGGCGCCGCCGATCATCACCAGATGCTCGACATTGTCGCGGCGGATCAGCACGAGCTGGCGCTGGCGGTCGAGATCGTGGATGTCGACCACGCCGAGCCGCGGCTGCCGGGCGCGGCCGCCACCCTGCCCCTTGATGCGCAGCCGGCCATCCTTGATCTGCCGCGCGAACAGGCCCAGCAGCACCAGCAGGACCAGAATGACGCCGAAGGCGATGACCCACTTCTGCGCGGTCGGGAGATCGAAGCCAAACAAGCTCTGCAAGGTCTGCCTCATAAGCGACGGCGGGGCCGGGTCCCGGCTGCCGGAATCCACCCGATGTTGAACACGCTGGCTATAGCATAGCGCCCGCGCTTTCAGGAAACATGGTGAATCCGTGGTTAACCGGATGCTCGAAACCCGGGGGCTTTAACCGCTCGTTAACCATGCACCCGGCAAGATTTACCCAGTGCAGCGGCTTCGTGCCGGCAGTGGGAGGGCAACCGTCATGGCGAATTCGGCCCTGGGCACAGGCGGAAACCTGATGCAGGCGCTCAAGACGCGCATGCATTTCCACCAGTCGCGCCAGAAGGTGCTGGCCGAGAACGTCGCCAACGCCGACAGCCCCGGCTTCCGGCCGATGGACGTCAAGGCGCCGACGATCCGGGCGGGTGGCGCCGGCGGCGTCGGCGGTGTCTCGCTGGCGCGCACCAGCGAGGGGCACATGGGCATCGGCGGCCGCAGCGACGGCTTCGACAGCGCCCGCGCCCGCCGCTTCGAGACGACGCCCAGCGGCAACGCCGTCAATCTCGAGGACGAAATGATGAAGGTCGCCCAGAACCAGTCCGACTATCAGCTCGCCGCCTCGCTCTACAGCAAGGGCCTCGGGCTGATGAAGATCGCGATCGGCAAGGGGCGCTGACGCCGTCGGGCGCCGTCGAGGCGCCCGCATCGCGGACCAGGGAGAACGGGCGACATGGATCTTCTCAAGAGCATCGCGGTGGCGACGTCGGGGCTGCGCAGCCAGTCCGGCCGCATGCGCGTCATCGCCGAGAACGTGGCCAACGCCGATTCGGGGCCGGAACGCGCCGGGGCCGACCCCTATCGCCGCAAGATTCCGACCTTCCAGCGCCGCTTCGACCGCGAGCTCGAGGCCCAGGTGGTCGACATGGGCCGCGTCCAGCGCGACCAGAGCGCCTTCCGGGTCAAGTACGAGCCGGGCAACCCCACGGCCGACGCCGCCGGCAACGTCAAGATGCCCAACGTCAACTCGCTGATCGAGACGATGGACATGCGCGAGGCCCAGCGCAGCTACGAGGCCAATCTCAACCTGATCTCGTCGACGCGCCGGATGATCCAGCGCACCATCGACATCCTGCGCGCCTGAAGGGAACGACCGTCATGGCCACGCCCAGCTTCGCCGCCGGCGCCTATGCCTCGATCCAGGGGATGGGCGCGGGCAACCTGCTCCGCAAGCCGCAGACCGCCGGCGGCGCCGCCAGCGGAGGCCCCGACTTCGCCTCCATGATCGGCAAGGCGCTCGAGGCCACCGCCGATGCCGGCCGGCGCTCCGATGCGCAGGCGGCGTCCGTCGCCGCCGGCCGCGCCGACGTCGTCGATGTCGTCACCGCCGTCGCCGAGAGCGAGGCCGCGATCGAGACGCTGGTCGCCGTGCGCGACCGCGTCATCGCGGCTTACGAAGAAATCATGCGGATGCCGGTCTAAAGCCCGGCCGATCAGGACGACATCAATGACATCCGGAGCCATTCTCGACGTCGCCCGCGACGGCATCATGGTCTTTCTCAAGGCCGGCGGGCCGCTGATGATGGTGGCCCTCATCGTCGGCCTCGCCGTCTCGCTGGTGCAGGCGCTGACGCAGATCCAGGAGCAGACGCTCGTCTATGTGCCCAAGATCATCGCCGTCTTTGCCGCGCTGATGCTGTTTCTGCCGTTCATGGGCGATGCGCTGGCGGGTTATATGGGGCGGGTCGCCGTCCGAATCGCCACGGGCGAATGAGCCTGCCGCTGCCGTGCCTCGCCCTCCCCGGCGGACCGGCCCCGCGGCGCCCCGACTGGCGACGAGGGCCCGGAGGCACGATGCAGATCGCGATCCTGCCCGAGATCAGCGCCGTCTTCGTGCTCGTCTTCGCGCGGGTGGGCACGATGGTGATGCTCATGCCCGGCATCGGCGAGCGCTTCATCTTCTCGCGCGCCCGGCTGTCGCTGGCCTTCTTCATCGCCCTGATGATGGTGCCGATGGCGCGCCCGCTGCTGCAGCTGCCCTCCGGCACGGCCGGCGTGGTCTCCCTCCTGCTCGGCGAGGTGCTGATCGGCCTCGTCATCGGCGTCTGCGCCCGCTTCGTCATGGCCTGCCTGCAGACGGCCGGCACGCTCGTCGCCCAGACCATGGGTCTCGGCTTCGCGATGACGGTCGATCCCACCGGCGGCACGCAGAACCCCTCGATCGGCAACCTGCTCACCATGCTCGGCATCACGCTGATCCTGACCAGCGACCTGCACCATGTCGCCATCGTCGCGATCCATGAGAGCTACCGGCTGCTGCCGCCGGGCGGCAATCCCGAGCTCGGCGACGTGATGGCCCTGGCGGTGCGCGCCGCCTCGCAGGGCTTCGCGCTGGCGGTGCAGATCTCGGCGCCCTTCATCGTCTTCGGCCTGCTGTTCAATCTCGGGCTCGGCGTGCTCGCCCGCATGATGCCGCAGCTCCAGGTCTTCTTCCTCGCGGTCCCGGCCTCGATCCTCGGCGGCATGCTCGTCCTCTTCGCCGTCGTCGGCGTGATGATGAGCGTCTTCCTGGGCGATCTCGGGGCCTTCCTGCGCCAGTTCACGGGGAACTGAGCGCCGATGTCAGAGGAGGCCGACAACGAGGACAGAACAGAGGAGCCGACCCAGCGAAAGCTGGATCAGGCCGCCGAGAAAGGCGACATTCCCAGATCGCAGGAGATCGGCACCTTCTTCGTGCTCTGCGGCTTCACGCTCGCGCTGCTGGTCGGCGCCGGCTGGGCCGCCCGCGACAGCGCGCTCTCGCTGCGCGCCTTCCTGATGAACGCCCACCAGGTGCCCTCCGACGGCGCCGCCTTCGCCAACGTGGCCAAGCAGGGCGTGATGACCGGCTTCGCCGCGCTCGGCCTGCCCTTCGCCTTCATCCTCGTCGCGGCGCTGGCGGGCGCGCTGATCCAGCACAAGCCGCTCTGGACCTTCGACCCGCTGATGCCGAAGCTCAACCGGATCTCGCCCATGGCCGGCGCCAAGCGCATGTTCGGCAAGGAGGCCTGGGTCAACTTCGCCAAGGGCCTGGCCAAGACCGCGCTCGTCGGCGCCGTGCTCTGGATCACGCTCTGGAACGAGCATGACCGGCTCGAGGGCTTCGCGCAGATGAGCGTCGCGGCGCTGCTGCCGGCCACCCTCGTCCTGGCGATCAAGCTGATGGCGGCGGCGCTGGCGCTCTTCGCCGTGGTCGCGCTCGGCGACTTCGTCTGGCAGCGCTTCTCCTGGTACCAGCGCCAGAAAATGACGCGGCAGGAGCTCAAGGACGAGTACAAGAACTCGGAAGGCAATCCCGAGATCAAGGCGAAGCTGCGCCAGATCCGGATGCAGCGCGTCAGCAAGCGCATGATGGCGCAGGTCCCCAAGGCGACCGTGATCATCACCAACCCGACCCACTACGCCGTCGCGCTGCGCTACGAGCCCGGCATGGCCGCTCCGCTCTGCCTCGCCAAGGGCGTCGATGCGGTGGCGCTGAAGATCCGCGAGGTCGCCGGCGAGCACGAGGTCCCGATCGTCGAGAACGTGCCGCTGGCGCGCGCGCTCTATGCCAGCGTCGACATCGACGAAGAAATTCCTGTCGAACACTACCAGGCGGTGGCGGAAGTCATCGGATACGTCTTGCGCCTGAAGCGCCGCCGCGCCTAACTCGCCGGGAAGCCTCGACGGTCGCCATCGGGCCGGCGCGTCGCCACAAGGGACGGACCACACCGCAATGGGCGGCACCACGACTGCGATCGATCGTTCCGACAAGCCGGGCCATATCGGCATCATCCTGCTGGTGGCGGGGCTGCTCGTCGGCGCCGCCGTCGCGCTCGGCTTCATCGCCAACGAATGGGCGCAGCCGCTGATCCTGGGGCTGCTCGCTTTGCTCTCGGTCGTCGGCGTCTTCGGCCTCTTCGCCTTCGCCATCGGGCTCGTGCAGTTCTCCGGCCGCGCCGCCCGCAACGACCTGACCAAGGCGATCGTCGACCGCGCCGACGAGGGCGTCGTCGTCACCGAGGGCGAAACCGCGATCGTCTATGCCAACGAGGCCTATCTGGCGCTGGCCGGCGCACGCGGCGCCAGCGATCTGCGCCCGGTCGGCAGCCTCTTCACCGGCCGTGCCGAGGTCTCGGAGGCGATCTACCGCCTCGCCACCGCCGCCCGCGAGAGCCGCAAGCTCGTCGAGGAGGTCCGGCTCGAGCCGGCGCTCGGCGGGCGCGGCGCCGTCGGCTGGTACCGCATCAAGGTCTCGCCGGTGCGCCGCGAAGGACGGCCCGCGACGCTCTGGTCGGTCTCCGACGTCACGCCGGAGCGCGAGCGCCAGGAGAACGCCTTCCAGGAGTTGCAGCACGCGATCGACTATCTCGACCATGCGCCCGCCGGCTTCGTCTCGATCGACGCCGATGGCGAGGTCTCCTATCTCAACGCCACCCTCTCCGGCTGGCTCGATTTCGACCTCGCCCGCTTCGGCTCGGGCGGCCTGCATCTCGACGACATCGCGACGCCGGCCGCCGCCGCGCTCGTCCAGGCCATCCGCGGCCATGCCGGCGATGTGCGCGTCGAGGTGCTCGACGTCGATCTCAAGCGCCGCAATGGCGCGCCTCTCCCGGTGCGCCTGCACCACCAGGTCGCCTTCGGCAGCGACGGCCGCGCCGGCCCCTCGCGCACGCTCGTCCTCAACCGCGCCCCCGGCGAGGCCGGTACCGACGTCGGCAGCGAGGCCGAGATCCGCTTCGCCCGCTTCTTCCACTCGACGCCGATGGCGATCGCCACCGTCGACCGCAACGGCGCCATCCTGCGCGCCAACGCCGCCTTCGCCCGCCTGACTCCGGCCGGGCCGCAGCCCGCCACCATCCATGACCTCGTCGCGCCGGGCGGCGGGCTCGACCGCGCCCTGACCGAGGCGATGGAGGGCCGCTCCGAGATCACCCCGCTCGACCTGACGCTGGCCGCCGACGAGGCCCGCTCGGCGCGGCTCTATCTCTCGCCCGTCGCCGCGACCGAGGATGGCGACGGCGAACGCGCCATCATCTACGCGCTGGAGACCACCGCCGAGCGCAAGCTCAAGGACAACATCGACCAGGCCCAGAAGATGCAGGCCGTCGGGCAACTCGCCGGCGGCATCGCGCACGACTTCAACAACGTGCTGCAGGTCATCATCAACGCCTCGGAGTTCCTGCTGGCGAGCCACCGCCCGACGGACCCCTCCTTCCCCGACATCATGCAGATCAAGCAGAACGCCTACCGTGCCGCGGCGCTGGTGCGGCAGCTGCTCGCCTTCTCGCGCCGCCAGACGCTGCGACCGCAGGTGCTGGAGCTCGGCGACGTGCTGTCGGACCTCTCGCTGATGCTCAAGCGCGTCGTCGCCGACAAGGTCACGCTCGACGTCCGCCAGGGCCGCGACCTCTGGCCGGTCAAGGCCGATCTCGGCCAGCTCGAGCAGGTCATCGTCAACCTCGCCGTCAACGCCCGCGACGCCATGGCCGATGGCGGCAAGCTCACAGTGCGCACCCGCAATGTCGAGCGCGCCGATTGCGCGGGCTTCGCCCACGCCGCCCTGCCCATGGACGACTATGTCCTGCTCGAGGTCGAGGATTCCGGCACCGGCATCGCGCCCGAGCATCTCGACAAGATCTTCGAGCCCTTCTTCACCACCAAGGAGGTCGGCAAGGGCACGGGGCTGGGCCTCTCCATGGTCTACGGCATCGTCAAGCAGACCGGGGGCTTCGTCTTCTGCGACTCGGTCGTCGGCCGCGGCACGATCTTCCGCATCTTCCTGCCCCGCCATGTCCCCAGCGAAGAGGAAATCGCCGCCGAGGCTGCGGTCAAGGAGGCCCCCAAGAAGGTCGCCGCCGACCACACCGGCGCCGGCGTCATCCTGCTGGTCGAGGACGAGGACGCGGTCCGCGCGCTCAACGCCCGCATGTTGGTCTCGCGCGGCTACACCGTCCACGAGGCGGCCTCGGGCGTCGAGGCGCTCGACATCTTCCTCGCCCATGACGGCCAGATCGACCTCGTCGTCTCCGACGTCGTCATGCCCGAGATGGACGGCCCGACGCTGCTCGGCGAACTGCGCCAGCGCAACCCCGCCACCAAGGTCGTCTTCGTCTCCGGCTATGCCGAGGAAGCCTTCCGCAAGAACCTGCCCGAGGGCGAGGATTTCCAGTTCCTGCCGAAACCCTTCACGATGAAGCAGCTCGTCGAGACGGTGAAGGCGGCGATGGGGTGAGCGCCGTGGCGGCTCCCCCGACACGCCGTTACGCGATCCTGCTCGCCGCGCAGACGCTCTGCGCGGTGATCATGTTGTTCAACATCCATGCGAGCTTTCGCCTGCTGATCGAGAACATCGGCATGCCGCACCTCTCCATGCGCTTGAGCGTGGTGCAGCTGCTGCTCGCGGCGGCGCTGGGCCAGGCCTGCTACTGGTACAGGCTGCACCGCGTCGCCCTGCCCGCCATCCGCCGCAACCTCCCGCTCGGGCACCTGCTGGCCTTCGCCAGCCGCATCGGCTTCATCTTCGGCAGCGCGTCGACCTCGCGACGGTCGACCTGGTCTGGCGCGGCACCCTGCTGCTCGCCATCCTGTTCTCGCTCTACTGCTACACGCTCGAACTGGAGCGTCTCGGCGCGGCGCTGCAGGCGCCGCCCAGCGCGTAAGCCGGCCTCACTCGGCGGGAGCGACCACAGCCGTCACGCAGCAACCACCGTCGGGACGATCTCCGCCAAAACCTGGCCGCGGGCGACAATGGCCACGTCCTGCCCGAGCCCTGTCACGATGGAGGAGCTCGTCGAGACGGTGAAGGTGGCGATGGGGTGGGTATACTGACTTCACTCGGAAACAGACCGTCATTCCGGACAAGCGGCGAAGCCGCGCTGCTCCGGAATCCATCATAAAGCTCCGGAGTCCTCCGATGGATCCCGGGGCAGCCCGGGATGACGGCGGTGGTTCCGAGATAGCTCAGCGCGCTCTTGCCGTCAGCCCAGCGCATCCGCCAGCGAGGGCCGGCTGTTGCCGTCGCGCCCGGTCACGGCCGGCGCCGCCAGCATGGCATTGAGAACCGCCTCCTGCGTCGCCTCAGCGGCGGCGCGGAACGGCAGGTCGATCCGGCTTTCGTTGAGCACCGCCATCGGCAGGATGTCCGCCGCCTCGTGATGGGCGATGCGGCACGCCGTGCTGAACGCCACCGCGATGTCGCCGCTGCCATGGCCCCAAAAGGCGCCGAGCCGCGCCAGACCCGCGCCGCAGCGCCGCGCCACCCGCCCCAGCTGGCGCGACTCGAGCGGCAGGTCGGTCGCGAGCACGATGATGACCGACCCGCGCTCGGGCGTGGGAGGCGTCCGCACAAGCGGCACCGGCCGGCGCCCGTCGGGCAGGACGAGATCGCCGGCCGCGCCGAAATTGGCCAGCACCAGCACACCCAGGGTGAAATCCCGGCCATCCAGCCGCAGCAGGCGTGAGGCGGTGCCGATGCCGCCCTTGAAGCCGAAGGCGCTCATCCCCGAGCCGGCGCCGACCGAGCCCTCGGCCACCGGCCCACGAGCGGCGGCATCGAGCGCGGCATGAGCATCGGCTTCCGTCAGGGCCCGCGCGCGGATGTCGGAGAGAAAACCGTCATTGCACTCCAGCACGAGCGGATTGACCGTGCCCGTCTCGCGCCCAATGTCGGGATTGGCAGCGAGCGCCCGGCTCACCAAAGCGTCGAAGCCGGTGCCGACCGAAAAGGTGTTGCCCAGCAGGATCGGCGTCTCGATCTGGCCGAGCTCGGCGAGTTGCACCAGCCCGGCGCTCTTGCCGAAGCCGTTGATGACGTCGCAGCCCGCGCGCAGCTTGTCGCGGAAGAGATCGCCCTCATGCGGCAGCACCGCCGAGAAGCCTGTGCGAACGTTCCCCTCGCGCAGGCTGCGATGGCCGACGCGCAAGCCGGCGACGTCGGTGATCGCGTTCAGCGGCCCCGGCGGCAGCGTGCCGCAGATCAACCCATAATCGCGTGCGCGCCTGCTCACGACGTCATCCCCCGGCTAGAAGCCCCAAAATCTGGCTACCACCGTCGTCGATAATGGGTACGCACTTAAAGCCGCGTTTGCGGAGTCACCCACGGATCGGCCGGGGCCCACCGACGTCCGTCAGATCCGTCAGCGGCAGCAGCGGCGGGTGGGCCGCGGGCTCGACAAGGCAACGGAAGGACCCCGCTTCCGTGATGCGTCGGTCGGCGATCGCGCCGCGCGCCGTCGCCGGCTTCTTCGGATCGTGATCGACGAAGAAGCCTTCGTCATAGAGGCTGCTGAACGACGCTCGCCGGACGAACTCGTCGAGCTTCTCCATGTTGCGTGGGCCTGTCGGCTGGATGCACCCGATCGAGCCGACGAGCCTGTCCATGCCCGCCTGCGTGTCGTCTCCGCGCTCCTGCGGAAAGACCGGCCCCGGATGGATGAGAAAGTTACCCTTCAGCTTCCAGGCACCACCGAGATAGCGGTCGCGCTTGAGCACATGCGAACCCCGCGGAGGGCCCTCCATCTCGAACATCTGCTTGAAGCGGCCACCATTGCAAGCCACGGCATGCCGGTAGCGGACGCCGAAGCGCAGCACATGAAACACCGCGAAATAGTCGCCCAACGTCTCCTCGCCGATCCCCACGCGGAGTTCGTAGAGAGGCACGCGAAACCGGCCCCGAATGCGATGAAGGCCACTGGCCTCGGACGTGCCGTCATAGCCCTTGACGTAGGCGTGTCCGACGATCTTCGATGTCATCACTGCCAGCACCCTCGCCGGCTGGATGAACTCGTCGTGTCTGCGCGGCGGTAGCTTTCCTGCCAAGGCCTGCATCAGCCGAAAGGTTTCACGCCGCGGCGTCACCACCGCATCGGCCACCAGGCCATGGCGCTGCTGCAATCGGTAGATCAGGTCATCGGTCCGGACCGTATGGCCGCCCTTGGGATTGAAGCCGGGCGGAGCGCCACCCTCAGACACCGGAATCCGCATGAAGAGATCGTGGATCAGTTCCACGTCGCTCGGTCGGTTTGGCGAGCGCCAGCCGACCGCCCTGACAAGTTCCCTGATCATCGCGTTCCCACCCTGCTCGCGCCAAAACCGCTGGAAAAGCTTTGCCCGATGCCGCGACCTGCAGCTGTTCCCGACGGAACACCACGACCGTTGCAGCGAAGAGTGGAATGGCAGGCCTCGCCCCTCCTGCCACCTCCTGTCAGGAGCCCTGAAAAGAGAACAGAAAAAGAACTTGCGAACCAGAACAAACCATGACCATCCTATGCCATCGGCGCGGATTGAGATGTCCCCGCGCCCCTGCCATAAGGAGCGCGAGTCGTGAGTCAGGCGAATCTGAAACTGGTGGAAGGGTCCTCGATGGACAAGGCCAAGGCGCTGGATGCGGCGCTCTCGCAGATCGAGCGCGCCTTCGGCAAGGGCTCGATCATGCGCCTGGGCAAGAACCAGCAGGCGATCGAGATCGAGACGATTTCGACCGGCTCGCTCGGCCTCGACATCGCGCTCGGCGTCGGCGGCCTGCCGCGCGGCCGCGTCATCGAGATCTACGGCCCTGAATCCTCCGGCAAGACCACGCTGGCGCTCCACACCATCGCCGAGGCCCAGAAGAAGGGCGGCGTCTGCGCCTTCGTCGACGCCGAGCACGCGCTCGATCCGGTCTATGCCCGCAAGCTCGGGGTCAATCTCGACGACCTGCTGATCTCCCAGCCCGACACCGGCGAGCAGGCGCTCGAGATCACCGACACCCTCGTCCGCTCCGGCGCGATCGACGTTCTCGTGGTCGACTCGGTCGCCGCGCTGACCCCGCGCGCCGAGATCGAGGGCGAGATGGGCGACGTCCAGCCCGGCCTGCAGGCCCGCCTGATGAGCCAGGCGCTGCGCAAGCTGACGGCGTCGATCTCGCGCTCGAACTGCATGGTCATCTTCATCAACCAGATCCGCATGAAGATCGGCGTGATGTACGGCTCGCCGGAGACGACCACCGGCGGCAATGCGCTGAAGTTCTACGCCTCCGTGCGCCTCGACATCCGCCGCGTCTCGACGCTGAAGGAGCGCGACGAGGCCACCGGCAACCAGGTCCGCGTCAAGGTCGTCAAGAACAAGGTCGCGCCGCCCTTCAAGCAGGTCGAGTTCGACATCATGTTCGGCGAGGGCATCTCCAAGGTCGGCGAACTCGTCGATCTCGGCGTCAAGGCCGGCATGGTCGAGAAGTCCGGCGCCTGGTTCTCCTTCGACAGCCAGCGCCTCGGCCAGGGCCGCGAGAACGCCAAGACCTTCCTCAAGGCCAATCCCGAGATTGCCGCCAAGATCGAGGCCACGATCCGCCAGAACTCCGGCCTCGTCGCCGAGCGCATCCTCGACCAGGCGACCCCGACGGCGGATGATCTCGACGAGGGCGAGGCCTGAGCGTCCTCACCGGGCCCTCATCCTGAGGAGCCGCGGCACGCGGCGTCTCGAAGGATGCTCCAGGAGGCTCGGGCGACAGCTGAACCATCCTTCGAGACGCAGCCTGTGGCTGCTCCTCAGGATGAGGGCTCACATGAAGCCCGCTGCTTCTGACGCAAACGATCGGGCGGCCCTCGGGTCGCCCGTTGTCGTTTGGGCTCAACGCCTTGCGCTCTTCACTCTCTCGACAGCGGCAAGCGGCCTCACTAGAACGCTTGAAACCGCCGGCCCGGCCCGGACGGCAGCCCGATAGCCAAGAGTTCGAAAAGCGATGAGCGGCGTCAACGAAATCCGGTCCACCTTCCTCGACTATTTCAAGGGCCAGGGCCATGAGGTGGTGGCGTCGAGCCCGCTCGTGCCGCGCAACGACCCGACGCTGATGTTCGCCAATTCGGGCATGGTGCAGTTCAAGAACGTCTTCACCGGCCAGGAGAAGCGGCCTTACGTCCGTGCCACCACCGCGCAGAAATGCGTCCGCGCCGGCGGCAAGCACAACGACCTCGACAATGTCGGCTACACCGCCCGCCACCACACCTTCTTCGAGATGCTGGGGAACTTCTCCTTCGGCGACTATTTCAAGGAACAGGCGATCGAGCACGCCTGGACCCTTGTCACCCGCGAATACGGCCTGCCCAAGGAGAAGCTGACGGTCACGGTCTATTCCGAGGACGACGAGGCGCATGGCCTCTGGAAGAAGATCGCCGGCCTCACCGACTCAAAGATCATCCGCATTCCGACCTCGGATAATTTCTGGCGCATGGGCGACACCGGCCCCTGCGGCCCCTGCTCAGAGATCTTCTACGACCATGGCGACCACATCCCCGGCGGCCCGCCCGGCTCGCCCGACGAGGATGGCGACCGCTTCATCGAGATCTGGAACCTCGTCTTCATGCAGTATGAGGAGGCGGCGGGCGGCGTTCGCACGAACCTGCCCCGCCCCTCGATCGACACCGGCATGGGCCTCGAGCGCATCGCCGCCGTGCTCCAGGGCACCCATGACAACTATGCGATCGACCTGTTCGCGGCGCTGATCTCGGCCATCGCCGACCTCACCAACGTCCCCTCCGACGGGCCGATGAAGGCGAGCCACCGCGTCATCGCCGACCATCTGCGCTGCTCGGCCTTCCTGATCGCCGATGGCGTGCTGCCCTCCAACGAGGGCCGCGGCTATGTGCTGCGCCGGATCATGCGCCGCGGCATGCGCCATGCGCAGCTGCTCGGCGCGAGGGACCCGCTGCTGCACAAGCTCGTCCCGGTGCTGACCCGCGAGATGGGCCGTGCCTACCCCGAACTGATGCGCGCCGAGGCCCTGATCACCGAGACGCTGCAGCTCGAGGAAACCCGCTTCCGCACCACGCTGGCCCGCGGCCTGACCCTGCTCGACGACGCCGCCAAGGACCTGACCGCCGGCCAGAGCCTGAAGGGCGACGTCGCCTTCACGCTCTATGACACCTATGGCTTCCCGCTCGACCTGACGCAGGATGCGCTGCGCGCCCGCGGCGTCACCGTCGACACGGATGGCTTCGATGCCGCCATGCAGCAGCAGAAGGCCAAGGCGCGCGCCGCCTGGGCCGGCACCGGCGAAGCCGCGACCGAGAAGCTCTGGTTCCCGCTGCGCGACAAGCTCGGCGCCACCGAATTCCTCGGCTACGACACCGAGACCGCCGAGGGCGTCGTCACCGCGCTGATCCGGGACAATGCCGAGGTCGAGAGCCTGAATGCCGGCGAGACCGGACTGATGATCGTCAACCAGACGCCGTTCTACGGCGAATCCGGCGGTCAGGTCGGCGATGCCGGCACGGTCCGCGGCGCCGGCTTCCTCGCCACCGTCGGCGATGTCCAGAAGAAGCTCGGCGATGTCTTCGCCCATGCCGTCACCGTCAAGGATGGCGTGCTCAAGCGCGGCGCCGCCGTCGAGCTGACAGTCGACCATGCCCGCCGCACCGCGATCCGCGCCAACCACTCCGCCACCCATCTGCTGCACGAGGCGCTGCGGCTCGTGCTCGGCGATCATGTCGCGCAGAAGGGCTCGCTGGTCTCGCCCGATCGGCTGCGCTTCGACTTCTCGCATCCCAAGCCGATCTCGGATGAGGAGCTGCGCGAGGTCGAGGAGATCGCCAACGCCATCGTGCTCCGCAACGAGCCAGTCTCGACCCGGCTGATGAGCGTCGACGAGGCGATCGCCTCGGGCGCCCGCGCGCTGTTCGGCGAGAAATACGGCGACGAGGTCCGCGTCGTCGCGATGGGCACCAACGCCACCGGCCGCGCCTATTCGGTCGAGCTCTGCGGCGGCACCCACGCCAGCCGCACCGGCGATATCGGCCTCGTCAGCATCGTCGGCGAAAGCGCCGTCGCCGCCGGCGTGCGCCGCCTCGAGGCGATGACCGGCAACGGTGCGCGTCTGCGGCTCAACACGGAGTCGCGCCTGCTCGACGGGCTCGCCAGCCTGCTCAAGGTGCCCGCCCACGAGGCCGGCCCGCGTCTGGCCGCGCTGATCGAGGAGCGCCGCAAGCTCGACCGCGAGCTCTCCGACGCCCGTAAGAAGCTCGCCATGGGCGGCGGCGGCGAAGCGCAGGATCCGGTCCAGGAGATCGCTGGCACCAAGCTCCTGGCGCGCGCCATCAGCGGCGTCGAGATGAAGGATCTGAAGAGCCTCGCCGACGAGGCCAAGACCCGCATCGGCTCGGGCGTCGTCGCCATCGTCGGCGTCGCCGAGGACGGCAAGGCCGGCGTCGTCGTCGGCGTCACGCCGGACCTGACCGAGCGCTTCGACGCGGTCGCGCTGGTGCGCGCGGCCTCCGAGGCGCTCGGCGGCAAGGGTGGCGGCGGACGCCGCGACATGGCCCAGGCCGGCGGGCCCGACGGCGACAAGGCGCAAGCCGCGCTCGAGGCCGTCGCCGCGGCGATGGGCTGACGACGGGCATGGGCGCCGCATCCGTCCTGGCGGGATGGCGGCGCCGGTTTCATCTCTGGATCGATCACGGCGCCGGCAACGACGCCGTCGCGGCGTGGATCCACAGGGGCCTCGTCCTGCTGATCTGTGCCAATGTCGTCGCGATCGTGCTCGAATCCATCCCCGATCTGGCGCTGCGCTACGGACCGAGCTTCAAGGCGTTCGAGGCGGTGTCGCTGGTCGTCTTCACGCTGGAATATGGCGTGCGGCTCTGGTCGGCGCCCGAACATGCGCGCTATCGCGGGCTGACGCCGGCGCGCGCCCGGCTGGCCTATGCGACCTCGCTGCCGGCGGTGATCGACCTGCTCGCGACGCTGCCGCTCGCCTTCGCACTGCTGGGCCTGAGCGATCTGCGGGCGCTCCTGCTGCTGCGGCTGCTGCGCTTCTTCAAGCTCGGGCGCTATTCGCCGGGCATGGCCTCGCTCGCGGCCGCACTCCACGCCGAGCGCAAGGCGCTCTTCGCATGCTTCGTCGTGCTGATAGGCGTGATGCTGATGGCGGCGAGCCTGATGCATCTCGTCGAGCACGAGGCCCAGCCCGACAAGCTCGGCACCATTCCCGATGCGATGTGGTGGGCGATCATCACCCTGACCACGGTGGGTTATGGCGATGTCTTCCCGATCACCGCCGCCGGCAAGGCGGTCGCGGCCGTCACGGCGGTGCTCGGCCTCGTCATGCTGGCCCTGCCGGTGGGCATCGTCGCCACCGCCTTCGCGCAGGAGATCCACCGCCGCGAATTCGTGGTGACCTGGAGCATGATCGCGAGCGTGCCGCTGTTCGGCCAGCTCGATGCGGTCGAGATCGCCGAGGTGATGCAGTTCCTGCGCGCGCGCACGGTCAAGGCCGGCGCCGTCGTCGCCCATGCGGGAGACCCCCTTCAGGCGCTCTATTTCGTCGCCAGCGGCGAGGTCGAGATCGCGGTGGCCAGCGGCAAGGCCCGGCTGGACGAAGGCCATTTCTTCGGGGCGCTGACGCTCGACGACGTCGCCATCGTCAGCCATTCGCCCTGCGTGACCGCCGCCACCGCCACCGAGCCGACGAAACTGCTGGTGCTCGACCAGATCGATTTCCGGGCGCTGACGGCACGCAGCCCGAAGCTCGCCGCCCATATCCGGGCGAAGGCGCACCGGTGAGACGGTTCGCAGCGGCAAGGTTCGAAGCGGCAAGGTTCGAAGCGAGAAGGCTCGCGGCGGCGCTGGCAGGGGCGCTGGCGCTCGCCTGCGCCCCCCTGTCCGCGCAGCCGCAGCCGCGAAAGCCTACGGCGACGGCTACCGCGCCCTCGCTCTCGGCCTCGCAGCGGGTGATGGCTGGCTCCCCGCTGGCCGTCCTCGTCGGCCGGGTGCCCGACGGCGCGAGGCTCGCCATCGCCCGCCCGACCGACCCGCCCGCAACCGCCATCGTCGTGGTTCCGCTCGGCGCCCGCCCCTCGGCCAGCCTGCCCACGCCGGGCGAGGCCGGCGCCTATGAGCTGCGCCTGACGCGCGACCAGGACGGCGCGCCCGTCATCCTGCTGCGCCAGCCGCTCGTCACCACGCCGCCGGAGGCGACGCTCGCCGCACCGGCCCGCATCGGCCGCGGCCAGGCCCTGCCGGTGCGCGGCATCGGCCCCAATGGCGAGCGCGACCGCGTCATGCTGGTCCCCACCGGCGCCGCCCCCGACGCGCAAGGCCCCTCCTTCTTCCCGCAGGAGAACGTCGAGGCGACGCTGGACGGCCCCGACCAGCCCGGCACCTATGAGCTGCGCTATGTGATGGACGCCCCCGTCAGCGGCCTGCG
>LNFM01001230.1_pt1 | contig 34059 bp, 34 predicted proteins | sample 596031 | NCBI WGS metagenome assembly LNFM01 (sample SAMN04254537, study PRJNA301005) | activated carbon metagenome | isolation source: dual media filters at the Ann Arbor, Michigan drinking water treatment plant | place: USA: Ann Arbor
CCGTGACCGACCGCAACAGCGACGGCGTGGCCGACGAGGTGAAGTCCTTCGCCCCCAGCCTGAAGTTCACCAACCCCAACGGCGTGTGCTGGACCCGCGACGGCTTCCTGATCGTGGCCGAGCACAACCGCGTGCTCAACTTCCCCGCCGCCGAGTTCTTCTACGAAGGCCCCGACGTCGCGGTGATCAAGGTGGTCGACCAGGGCAAGCTGATCCCGCCCGATGAAGAAAGCTACAACCACGGCGCGCGCACCTGCCGCGTCAGCGACGACGGCAAGCTCTACATCACGCTGGGCCAGCCGTACAACGTGCAGCCCAAGGACAAGGTGGCCCTGTATGAGCAGCTGGGCATCGGCGGCATGATCCGGCTGAACCCCTTCGACGGCTCGGGCCGCGAGGTGGTCGCCAAGGGCGTGCGCAACTCGGTGGGCATGGACATCAACCCGCGGGACAAGACCGTCTGGTTCACCGACAACCAGACCGACGGCATGGGCGACGAAACGCCACCGGGCGAACTGAACCGCATCACCAAGGCCGGGGGCGAGCATTTCGGCTACCCGTACATCCACGGCAACAGCGTGCAGATCGCCGGCACCGCCGCCGCGCCCGATCTCAAGGACATGAAGCCGCCCGCCAGCTGGACCAAGCCGCAGATCGAGTTTCCGGCGCACCAGGCCCAGCTGGGCATGAGCTTCTACAACGGCAAGATGTTCCCGGCCAAGTACCAGGGTGGTGCCTTCGTGGCCGCGCACGGCTCGTGGAACCGCACCAAGCCCAGCGGCGCGCTGATCAACTTCGTTGCGCTCAAGGCCGACGGCACGGCCAACCACTCCGAGGTCTTCGCCGAGGGCTGGCTGGACGAGAACGGCATCTACCGCGGCCGGCCGGTGGACGTGGCGGTGATGAAGGACGGCTCCCTGCTCATCAGCGACGACTTCGCCGGTGCCCTGTACCGCGTGACCTACAGCGCACCCTGAGCCGGCGGTGATGCAGGCCAATATGCCACGCTTGCAACACCGGGCCCTGCCCCTGGCGCTGGCACTTTCGCTCGCACTTTCGCTGGCGGCGCCAGCGGCCTGGGCTGCGGACGCGCAGGCCGGCCGCGCCAAGGCCCAGGCCTGCGCCGTGTGCCACGGCCTCAACGGCCTGTCCACGGCGCCCGACGCGCCCAACCTGGCCGGGCAGCCGGCGCTGTACCTGGCGCGTCAGCTCAAGGCCTATCAAAGCGGCGAGCGCCGCCACGAGGTCATGACGCTGATGGCCAAGGGCCTGTCGGCCGACGACGTGGCCAACCTGGCCGCCTGGTACGCGTCCATCAGCGTTCAGGCGCAGTTGCCGCCCTGACGCCCCGCCGCCGTGCCAGCAGGTGCGGCGGCCGTTAGACTGCGCCGCGTTGCCCGACCGCGGAGTAGTCACACCATGCCCGATCCCATCCTCGTCGCCCAGCGCGGCAGCATCAGCTGCGAACTGCTGCCCGCCCTGGCCAACCGCCACGGCCTGATCACCGGCGCCACCGGCACCGGCAAGACGATCTCGCTGCAGACCCTGGCCGAAAGCTTCAGCCGCATCGGCGTGCCGGTGTTCATGGCCGACGTGAAGGGGGATCTCACCGGCATCAGCCAGGCCGGCAACATTAGCCCCAAGCTGCGCGCCGTGCTGCAGGAGCGCGGCCTGGCCGAACCCACCGCGGCCGCCTGCCCCACCACGCTGTGGGACGTCTTCGGCGAACAGGGCCACCCGGTGCGCGCCACCGTCAGCGACATGGGACCGCTGCTGCTGTCCCGCATGCTGGCGCTGAACGAGACGCAGCAGGGCGTGCTCAACCTGGTGTTCAAGATCGCCGACGACAACGGCCTGCTGATCCTGGACATGAAGGACCTGCGCGCCGCACTGCAGTACGTGGGCGACAACGCGCGCGACTTCACCACCCAGTACGGCAACGTCAGCGCGGCCAGCATCGGCGCCATCCAACGCGGGCTGCTGCAGATCGAAGAGCAAGGCGGCGACAAGTTCTTCGGCGAGCCCATGCTCGACATCAGCGACTTCATGCAGACCGTCGACGGCCAGGGCGTGGTCAACATCCTGGCCGCCGACAAGCTGATGAACGCGCCGCGCCTGTATGCCACCTTCCTGCTGTGGATGCTGAGCGAGCTGTTCGAGTTGCTGCCCGAAGTGGGCGACCTGGACAAGCCCAAGCTCGTGTTCTTCTTCGACGAGGCCCACCTGCTTTTCAAGGACGCGCCCGCTGCGCTGACCGAGCGCATCGAGCTGGTGGTGCGCCTGGTGCGCAGCAAGGGCGTGGGCGTGTACTTCGTGACGCAGAACCCGCTGGACGTGCCCGACACCGTGCTGGCGCAGCTGGGCAACCGGGTGCAGCACGCGCTGCGCGCCTTTACGCCGCGTGACCAGAAGGCGGTGAAGGCCGCCGCCGAGACCATGCGTGCCAACCCGGCGGTAGGCGACATGGCCGCGGCCATCATGGACCTGGGCGTGGGCGAGGCGCTGGTGAGCTTTCTGGACGCCAAGGGCCGGCCCAGCGTGACCGAACGCGTCTACGTGCTGCCCCCGGGCAGCCAGATCGGGCCGGTGTCGGCAGCGCAGCGCCAGGCGCTGCTGCAGGGCTCGCTGGTGGCCGGCACCTATGAGAAGACGATCGACCGCGAGTCGGCGCACGAGAAGCTGCAGGCGCGCGCGGCGGGCGGGCCCGGCGCAGCACTGGGCAGTGCGGCGGGCACAACCGGCGCGGCGCCGGGCGCGGCCCCTGCCGCGGCCGACGACAGCGGCGGCCTGATGGACGGGCTGAAGGGCGTGCTCTTCGGCAGCACCGGCCCGCGCGGCGGCCGCCACGAGGGCCTGGCGCAGAAGGCCGCGTCTTCGGCCGTGCGCAGCATCGGTTCGGCCGTGGGCCGCGAGATCATCCGCGGCGTGCTGGGTTCGCTGCTGGGTGGGTCGCGCCGGCGCTAAAGGCGGCCCCGGCTGCGCGGCGCGGCCCCGCCTACAATCAAGGGCTTCGCGCGCCTTGCGCCTCGTCCATCTCCGGGAGCCCTTCAGTGCCCTTGCCGCAACCCGCCCCTGCCCTGCCGGCGCAGGACCTGCAGACGCTGGAACGCGAGCTGGCCGGTCTGTTCGTCCAGGCACTCAACCTCGAGATGGCGGCCGCCGACATCGACCCGACCACGCCGCTGTTCGGCGACGGCCTGGGACTGGACTCGATAGACATCCTCGAAGTCGCCCTCGAGGTCTCGCACCGCTACGGCTTCCAGCTGCGCTCGGACGACGAGAACAACCAGAAGATCTTCCAGAACCTGCGCAGCCTGGCGGCCCATGTCGCCCAGCACCGCACGCAGTAACGCGCGCGGCGTGGCGGGCTGGCGCGTCCTGGCCGCAGCGGCGGTGCTGTCGGGCTATGCGCTGTTGTCGCACCTGCTGATGGTGCACGCCGCACAAGAGCCCTGGGCCGTGGCCGCGCTGTTCGGGCCGCTGCTGCTGGCCCTGGCCGGCGCCGGCCTGCAACGCCGTCAGCCCTGGGTGCTGGTCGCCTGCGGCACGCTGCTGGCCCTGCTGGCGCTGATCGTGCTGCGCGGTGGCGTGCAGGACATGCACCGCATGTACGTGCTGCAGCACGCCGGCATCCACCTGGTGCTGGCCTTCGGTTTCGGCATCACGCTGCGGCCCGGCGCCACGCCGCTGATCACCGCCATGGCCCAGCGCCTGCACAGCGACTTCACGCCCGCACTGCGCGCCTACACGCGCTGGCTCACCGGCCTGTGGGTGCAGTACTTCCTGGGCATGGTGGCGCTGTCGTTCACGCTGTATGCGCTGGCGCCCTGGGAGGTCTGGAGCCTGTTCGGCAACCTGGTCACGCCGGCGGCCGCGGTGGCGCTGTTCGTGGGCGAGCACGTGCTGCGCTACTGGCGCCACCCGGAGTTCGAGCGCGTCACGCTGCGCAGCGCCTTCGAGGCCTACCGCCAAAGCAGCCAGAGCGGCCGCACCGGATCATGACGACGCTGCCGTTGCTGCCGCTGCTGCTGCAACGCGACCTGGCCGCGCCGCTGGCCTGGCGCGACGGCCAGCCCGTCAGCGGCGCGCGCTTCCTGGCCGAGGCGCATGCGCTGGCGCAGCAGCTGCCCCCAGGCCGACCCATCAACCTGTGCCAGGACCGGCTGCACTTCGCGCTGGGCCTGGCCGCGGCGCTGCTGCGTGGCCAGACCAGCCTGCTGCCACCCAACGCCCTGCCCGACACGCTGCGCCAGGCGCCGACCGGTGACGGCCCGCCCTACCTGCTGAGCGACGACCCCGCGCTGGACCCCGCCGGCCTGCCCCTGCTGCGCGTGCAGCGCCCGGCCGATGCACCGCCGGTCGCGGCCGTGCCGCACATCCCCGCCGACCTGGCCGCCGCCTGCCTGCTGACCAGCGGCTCCACCGGCGCGCCGCAGCCGCACGCCAAGCGCTGGGGTCAGCTGGTGGCCAACATTGCCTCCGAGGCCCAGCGCCTGGCCGAGCTGATGGGCCGGGCCGACCTGTCGGGCGTGAACATCGTGGCCACGGTGCCGGCGCAGCACAGCTACGGGTTTGAGTCCACCGTGCTGCTGGCCCTGCTGGGCGGCGCCGCCTTCGACGCTGGCCGCCCTTTCTACCCGGCCGACATCGCCGCCGCGCTGGATCGTCTGCCGCGCCCGCGCGCGCTGGTGACCACGCCGCTGCACCTGAAGACGCTGCTGTTGTCGGGCGTGGCGCTGCCGGCGGTGGACCTGGTGCTGTCGGCCACGGCGCCGCTGTCGCCGCAACTCGCGGCCCAGGCCGAGGCCGCTTTCGGCGGCCTGCTGGCCGAGATCTACGGATGCACCGAGGCCGGCCAGGTGGCGGCGCGCCGCACCACCGCGGGCGAGACCTGGACCACGCTGGGCGCGCTGCGCATCCGGCGCGAGGTCGCGCTCGACGAAGAGCGCTTCATCGTCCACGGCGGCCACGTCGAAGAGCCCACGCCGCTTGCCGACGTGCTGGTGCTGCAGGCGCCACACGACGGCCGCCACTTCCGCCTGCTGGGCCGCGCCAACGACCTGATCCACGTGGCCGGCAAGCGCAGCTCGCTGGCGCACCTGAACTTCCACCTCAACCGCATCCCGGGCGTGGCCGACGGCGCCTTCTGGCTGCCCGACGCCGTGGCCGACGGCGTGGTGCGCCCGCTGGCCTTCGTCGTGGCGCCCACGCTCACGCCGCAGCAGGTGATCGCGGCGCTGCGCCAGCAGCTCGAGCCGGCCTTCGTGCCGCGCCGCGTGCTGATGGTGGACGCGCTGCCGCGCGAGGCCACCGGCAAGCTCACGGCCGCCGCGCTGCGCCGCTTTGCGCTGCAGGCGCTGGCGCCGGCCGAGGCAAGCGCACCCCAGCCGCCCGATGACGACGCCGACGACGAGGTGCTGATAGACCCCGCCCACCCGGCCTTTGCCGGCCACTTTCCGGGCCGGCCGTTGCTGCCCGGCGTGGTGCTGCTGTCGCTGGTGCTGGCGGCGCTGGAACGGCGCCCGGCGCTGCGCCAGCGCCTGGGCCGCACGCCGCGCATCGCCAACGCCAAGTTCCTGGCGCCGGTGGGCCCGGGCGCACGCCTGCGCATCGCGCTGCGCGAGCAGGGCTCTGGCCTGGGCTTCGAAGTGCTGCAGGGCACGCTGCCCGTGGCGCGCGGCCAGCTGGCTGCCGGAGACGCCACTTGAAGCGCGCCGCCACGCCCGGCTCGAACGGCGCGCCCGAGTGGGTGGCCTCCGAAGAGCGCAGCAACGTGCTGGCGCTGCGCCTGATGGCCTGGATCGCCATCAACCTGGGGCGGCCTTTGACGCGCTGGCTGCTGCACCCCATCACGCTGTACTTCCTGTGCTTCGCCCCCGCACCGCGGCGCCATTCGCGGCGCTACCTGGGCCGCGCACTGGGCCGGCCGGCCACCTGGCTGGACCTGTACCGCCACATCCATGCCTTCGCCGCCACCGTGCTCGACCGCGTCTACTTCGTACGCGGCCAGCTGCAGGCCTTCGATCTGGTCCACCGCAGCGCGCAGCAGGTCTACGCCACGCTCGCCGAAGGCCGCGGCGCGTTTCTGCTGGGTGCCCACCTGGGCAGCTTCGAAGCGCTGCACGCCCTTGGCGACAGCCGCCCCGACCTGCGCGTGACCATGGTCATGTACCCCGACAACGCCCGCAAGATCCACGCGGTGCTGCAGGCCGTGGCGCCCGACTTCCACCTGGCGGTGATCGCCATCGGGCGCAGCGGCTCGACGCTGCAGATCCGCGACGCGCTCGACGCCGGGGGGCTGGTGGGCCTGCTGGGCGACCGCGTGCTGGGCCCCGACACGGCGCGCACGGCCAGCATCGAACTGCCTTTCCTGGGCGCGCCGGCGCGCTTCAGCGACGGGCCGCTGCGCCTGGCCCTGCTGCTACGCCGCCGCGTCTTCTTCATGGTCGGGCTGTACCGCGGCGGGCGCCGCTACGAACTGCGCTTCGCCGAGCTGGCCGATTTCCGCCAGCCGCCGGACGACCCGGCCGCGCGCGAGCGCCTGGTGCAGGCCGGGTTGGCGGCCTACGTGGCGCAGCTGGAGGCACTGTGCCGCGAGGCGCCCTACAACTGGTTCAACTTCTTCGACTTCTGGGGTGAGGATGCGCAGGCTTGAGCGCCGCGGGGTCATGATCGCAAGCTCATGGGCCACCGCAGGGATGGCCCTGGTGCTGCTGACCGCGGCGCTGCCGGCGCACGCGCTCGACCTGCCCGAGCTGGCCGCGCTGCTGGCGCAGCGCAAGAGCGGCGAGGCGCGCTTTTCCGAGGAGCGCATCGTCAGCGGCTTCGACGATCCGCTGCGCGCCAGCGGCACGCTCAGCTTCACCGCGCCCCACCGCTTTGCCCGGCACACGCTGCTGCCGCGGCCCGAGTCCATGGTGGTCGACGGCAACAGCCTGGTGCTCAAGCGCGGCGGTCGCAGCCGGCAGATGGCGCTGGACGCGGTGCCCGAACTGCTGGCCATGGTCGAGGCCATGCGCGGCACGCTCAGCGGCGACGCGGCGCGGCTGCAGCAGCACTTCAAGGTCACCGTAGAGGGCGCCCCGGCACGCTGGACCCTGACCCTGGTGCCGCGCGACGCCCGCCTGGCGCAGCAGCTGCGCGAGATCAAGATCACCGGCCTGCGCAGCGACCTGCGCAGCGTGGAACTCTGGCTGAGCGGCGGCGACCGCTCGGTCATGGCCATCGAGCCCCTGCCGTCGGCAGTGCCATGACACCGGCGGCCGCGCCATGACGCCACCGCCGCGCCACCGCGCGGCCATCATCGCGCTGTGGCTGCTGGTGCTGGCCGCGGCGCTGGCGCAGATCCTGCGCACGCCCTTCACCGCCGACCTCAGCGCCTTCCTGCCGGCCAACCCCGACGCGCAGCAGCGCGTGCTGATCGAGCAGCTGGAAAGCGGCGTGCCGGCGCGCACGCTGCTGCTGGCCATCGAGGGCGGCAGCGCGGTGCAGCGCGCCACGGCCTCGCGCGCGCTGGCCGCGCGGCTGCGCGCCAGCGGCCTGTTCGAGCAGGTGGCCAACGGCGAGACCGAATCCTGGGCGCAGGTGGGCAGCTGGCTGGTGGACAACCGCTACGCGCTCAGCCCCGCGGTCGAGGCCCGCCGCTTCCAGCCCGAAGGCCTGCGCGAGGCCTTCGACGACACCCTGTCGCTGCTGGGCACGCCGGCCGGCGGCGCCGTCAAGCCGCTGCTCGAGCGCGACCCCACTGGCGAGACCGTGCGCATCGCCGAAGGCCTGATCCCCAGCAGCGCGCCGCGCAGCGTGGAAGGCGTCTGGGCCTCGCGCCAGGCGGGCCCGGGCGAGCGCGCGCTGCTGATGGTGGGCAGCAAGGCGCCCGGCGCCGACCTGGACGCGCAGGCCGTGGCCATCGCCCGCATCCGCAGCGACTTTGCCGCGGTGGGCGGCGAGCTGCGCCTGCTGATGAGCGGCGCACCGCTGTTCGGCGTGGACAGCCGCGCGCAGATCGAGCGCGAGGTGCACTGGCTGGCCGCCGCCGGCACCGTGCTGATGAGCGCCATGCTGCTGCTGGCCTTTGCCTCGCTGCGCGCGCTGCTGGTGGCCCTGCTGCCGGTGGCCAGCGGCGTGCTGGTGGGCGTGGCCACGGTGGGCCTGGTGCACGGCACGGTGCATGGCATCACGCTGGGCTTTGGCACCGCGCTCATCGGCGAGGCCGTCGACTACGCCATCTACTACCTCATACAGGCCCGCGCGGGCGGCTGGCGCCACTGGCTGGCGCAGGGCTGGCCCACGCTGCGCCTGGGGCTGCTGACCTCGATCTGCGGCTTTACCGCGCTGGTGTTCTCGGGCTTCCCGGGGCTGATGCAGCTGGGCCTGTTTTCGGTGTCCGGGCTGCTGGGCGCGGCGCTGTTCACGCGCTGGGTGATGCCGGTGTTGATGCCCGACGGCGCCGGCGGCGCGCGCGGCACCGCCCTGCGCCGCGGCCTGGGACAGCGCGCCGGGCAGGCCTTTGCCTGGATGCAGCGCCTGCGCTGGCCGCTGCTGGCGCTGGGCGTGGCGGCGGCGGCGCTGCTGGTGCAGCGCGGCGAGCTGTGGCGCGCCGACCTGGGCGCGCTCAGCCCCATCCCCAAGACCGCGCAAGAGCTGGACGCGCAGCTGCGCGCCGACCTCAGCGCCGGCGATGCGCGCAGCCTGGTGGTCCTCAGCGCGCCCACGTTGGAGGCCACGCTGGCCCAGGCCGAGGCCGCGGCGCCGCTGCTGGACGCGCTGGTCGAGCGCGGCGCCATCGCCGGCTACGACACCGTGGCGCGCTGGCTGCCCAGCCAGGCCACGCAGCAACGGCGCCTGGCCAGCCTGCCCGACGCGCCCACGCTGCAGGGCGCACTGCAGCTGGCCACGCAAGGCGGGCCGCTGCGTGCCGAACGGCTGGCGCCCTTCGTGGCCGAGGTGCAGACGGCGCGCCAGCGCGCGCCGGTGGGCATCGAATCGCTGCGCGCCGCTGGCCTGGCGCCGCTGGTGGACGCGCTGCTGCTGCAACGCAAGGACGGCAGCTGGGTCACGCTGCTGCCGCTGCACCCGGTGGGCGATCGCATCGACGCCAGCGCCGTGCGCGCCAGCCTGCAGGCCTTGCCTGGCAGCCAGCTCATCGACATCGGCGCCGAGCTGTCGCGCCTGTACACGCACTACCTGGGCGAAGCCCGGACGCAGGCCTTGCTGGGCGCCCTGGGCGTGGTGCTGATCATCGCCTTCACGCTGCGCTCGCTGCCGCGCGTGCTGGCCGTGTGCCAGCCGCTGCTGCTGGCGGTGCTGCTCACCCTGGGCGGCCTGGCCGCGCTGCAGGTGCAGCTGGGCATCCTGCACCTGGTGGGCCTGCTGCTGGTGGTGGCGGTGGGTTCCAACTACGCGCTGTTCTTCGATCTGCTGCGGCGCCGCCCGCCGGCCGATGACGACGCCGACACGATGGCCTCGCTGCTGCTGGCCAACCTGACCACCGTGGCCTCGTTCGCGTTGATTGCGCTGTCGGAAATACCGGCGCTGTCGGCCATCGGCCGCGTGGTCGCACCGGGGGCGCTGCTGGCCCTGTTGCTGGCGGCGGCCTTCGCACCGCGTGCCCCCGTGGCCAAGTCCGCGTGAGAGAATTTTTGCTCGCCATGCCCGCCGTCCCCCCGATCGCCGTTGCAGCCCCGCACGCCCGCTGGCCGCTGCCGCCTTTGGTAGGCGCCAGCCTGGGCCTGCACGGCGCCGCCGCCCTGGCGGCGCTGGCACTGCCCGGCGCCTGGCCCTGGGCCGTGGGCGCCGTGGCGGCCAACCACGCACTCATCACCGCCGTCGGCCTGTGGCCGCGCAGCACCTGGCTGGGCCCCAACGTGCGCCGCCTGCCCGGCCCCGCGCCGCAAGTGGCCATCACCATCGACGACGGCCCCGACCCCGAGGTCACCCCGGCACTGCTGGACCAGCTGGCGGCGCTGGGCCTGCGCGCCAGCTTCTTCGTCATCGGCGAGCGCGCGCGCGCCCAGCCGGCGCTGCTGCGGCGCATCGCCGCCGCCGGCCACGGCGTGCACAACCACAGCCTGCGCCACGTGCACAGCTTTTCGCTGATGGGCCCGCGCGCCCTGATGCGCGAGGTCGGCGACGCGCAGGCCCTGCTGGCCGACATCACCGGCCAGCGCCCGCACGCCTTCCGCGCCCCGGCCGGGCTGCGCAATCCCTTTCTCGACCCGGTGCTGCACCGTCTGGACCTGCACCTGGTCAGCTGGACGCGGCGCGGCTTCGACACGCGCCAGGCCGACCCCGCGCGCGTGCTGCAACGCCTGACGCACCAGCTGGCGGCCGGCGACATCCTGCTGCTGCACGACGGCCACGCGCGCCGCAGCGCCAGCGGCCGGCCGGTGCTGCTGGACGTGCTGCCGGCGCTGGCAGCCCGCTGCCGCGAAACCGGCCTGCGCCCGGTCACGCTGAACGAGGCGCTGCCCCCGCGCAACACCAAGCCATGAGACGCGACGACCTGCCTGCCCTGGACCCCGACGCTGCCTGGCGCGCCATCCTCGCCGCCGCCTGCGCGCCCTACCGCGCCGTGCCCGGCTTCGGGCTCAGCATCCACGCGCAATGGGCCTGGTTCTGGGCGCAGGGCAAGCTGGCGCGCGACCCGGTGTTCCGCGGGCTGCTGGAACGCGGCGATCTGCCGGCCCGTGCGCGCGTGCTCGACATCGGCGGCGGCCAGGGCCTGGTGGCGGCGCTGCTGCACGGCTGCGCGCAGGTCTCGGCGCAGCAGGGCTGGCCGGCGCAGTGGCGCGCCGCGGCGCCCTCGGCCAGCGCCTACACCTGCATCGAGCTGATGACCAACGACGCGCGCCGCGGCGCCACGGCGCTGGCCGGCCTGCCTTTCGCGCCGCGCTTCGTCAACGCCGACATGCGCCAGGCGCCGCTGCCCGACTGCGACCTGGTGGTCATCCTGGACGTGCTGCACTACGTGGACCATGCGGCGCAGGACGCGCTGCTGCGGCGCGTGCGCCAGGCGCTGTCGCCGCAGGGCCGGCTGCTGCTGCGCGTGGGCGACGCCGCCAACCGCCAGGGCTTTGCCATCAGCCAGTGGGTGGACCGCATCGTCACCGGCGCGCGCGGCCACCGCGTGGCGCCCACCTGGGGCCGCCCGCTGGAAGACTGGATCGCCGCGCTGCGCGAGCTCGGCTTCAACGTGCATGCCGTGCCCATGAGCCAGGGCACGCCTTTCGCCAATGTGCTGCTGGTGGGGAACCTGAACTGAAACCCGTTGGCATCACCGACTACACCCTGGTCACCGCGCTGGGAGCCGGCCGCGCGGCCACGCTGGACGCGCTGCTGGCGTCGCGCAGCGGCCTGGCGCTGCAGGATTTCGAGACCGCCGCTCTGGGCGCCTGGCTGGGCGTGGCGCCGGGCGTCGACGACGTGCAACTGGCCGACGATCTGACCGAGTACGACTGCCGCAACAACCGCCTGGCCGAGCTGGGCCTGCGCGCCGACGGCTTCGGCGACGCGGTGCGCGCCGCGGCGCAGCGCTGGGGTGCGCAGCGCGTGGGCGTGTTCCTGGGCACCAGCACCTCGGGCATCCTGCAGACCGAAGTCGCCTACCGCCACCGCGACCCCGCCACGGGCGCGCTGCCCGCCAGCCTGCATTACGCCAGCACGCACAACACCTATTCGGTGGCCGGCTACGTGCGGGCCGCGCTGGGGCTGCAGGGGCCGGCCTACGTGGTGTCCACCGCCTGCTCGTCCAGCGCCAAGGTGTTTGCCGCCGCCGCGCGCATGCTCGCCGCCGGCGTGGTGGACGCCGCGGTGGTGGGCGGCGTGGACAGCCTGTGCATGACCACGCTGTACGGCTTCAAGTCGCTGGAGCTGGTCTCCACCGATATCTGCCGGCCCTGGGACGCTGATCGCAACGGCCTTTCGCTGGGCGAGGGCGCGGCCTTCGCGCTGCTGCAGCGGGATGCCGACCACCCCGCCGCCTGGCTGCTGGGCGCAGGCGAGAGCAGCGACGGCCACCACATGAGCAGCCCGCACCCCGAAGGCGCGGGCGCCGCGGCGGCGATGCGCGGCGCACTGGCCCAGGCCGGGCTGCAGCCGGCCGACGTGGACTACCTCAACCTGCACGGCACCGGCACGCCGGGCAACGACGCCGCCGAGGACAAGGCGGTGAGCGCGGTCTTCGGCAGCGCCCTGCCCTGCAGCAGCACCAAGGGCTTCACCGGCCACACCCTGGGTGCGGCCGGTGGAGTAGAGGCAGCAATCTGTCTGCTGGCGCTGCAACACGGCTTCATGCCGGCGGGGCTCAACCTGCGCCAGCCCGACCCGGCACTGCGCAGCCACTACCTGCCCGAACTGCGCCGCCAGGCGCTGCGCGTGGTGGCCAGCAACTCCTTCGGCTTCGGCGGCAGCAACGCCTGCCTGGTGTTCGGGGTGGCGGCATGATGCGCGTGGTGATCAGCGGCATCGGCCTGCTGGGCCCCGGCCTGGATGACTGGGCCGTCGGATCGGAGCACCTGCGCCATCCTGACGCCTGGCTAAACCAGCCCACCGCCGTGCCAGCGCCCCTGCGCCTGCCGGCCACCGAGCGGCGCCGCGCCGGCACGGTGGTCAAGGCCTCGCTGGTGGTGGCCGACCAGGCGGTGGCCATGGCCGGGCTGGACCCGGCGCTGCTGGCCACGGTCTTCACGTCGTCCACCGGCGACCCGCTCAACTGCCACCTGCTGTGCGAGGCGCTGGCCGCGCCCGGGCGTATGGTGTCGCCGACGCGCTTCACCAACTCGGTCCACAACGCTCCGGCCGGCTACTGGCACATCGCCTGCGCCTCGCGCGCGCCGTCCACCAGCCTGGCGGCCTACGACGCCAGCTTCGCCGCGGGGCTGTTGGAGGCCGCGGTGCAATGCCTGGCCAGCGGCGCGCCGGTGCTGCTGGTGGCCTGCGACCTGCCTTACCCCGAACCGCTGCACGCGCTGCGCCCGGTGGCCGACACCTTTGCCGTGGCACTGGTGCTGGCCCCGTCCGGGCCGGGCCGCGGTATGGCGCTGGCGCCCGTGCCCGAGTCCGCGGCCACGCCGGCCGGTCACGCCGGGCTGGAAGCGCTGCGACGCACCATCCCGGCGGCACGGGCGCTGCCCCTGCTGCAGGCGCTGGCGGGCAGCGCTGCGGCCGGCGTCGTGCTCGACGGCCTGCCCGGGCAGGCGCTGCGCGTCGAGGTCGACGCGGCATGACCGCGCAAGCAGCCCCGCTGGCACACCCGGCCACGTTGGACCACGCCGGCATCGCCGCGCGCGTGCCGCACAGCGGCAGCATGTGCCTGCTGGACCGGCTGCAGGCCTGGTCTGCCGACGCCATCCACTGCGCCGCCCACAGCCACCGCGACCCGGCCAACCCCCTGCGCCTGGACGGCAGCCTGCCCGCGGCCACGGCCATCGAGTACGCGTCGCAGGCCATGGCGCTGCACGGCCTGCTCAACGCTGCGCCCGGCACGCCGCCGACCGCCGGCTTTCTGGCCAGCGTGCGCGACGTGCGCCTGCTGGTGAACCGGCTCGACACCGTGCCGGGTGAGCTGCAGGTGCACGCCGAACGCCTGCTGGGCGACGCCGCGCAGGCGCAATACCGCTTCGCGCTGCGCGATGCCGCCGGCGCGCTGCTGGTGGACGGCCGCGCCACCGTGATCCTTGACCGGCTGCCCCCATGAACCCACCCCTGCACGGCAAGCGTGCCCTCGTCACCGGCGCCAGCGGCGCCCTGGGCAGCGCCATCGCGCAGCGCCTGGCCGGCGCCGGCGCCACCGTGCTGCTGCACGGCCATTCGCGGCCCGAGGCGCTGGAGGCGCTGGCCGAGACCATCCGCGCCGCCGGCGGCACGGCCGAGTGCTGGCCCTTCGACATCACCAGCGACGCCGCTTGCGCCGCCGCAGTGGCCGGCATGCTGGCGGGCGGCCCGGTGCAGATCGTCGTCAACAACGCCGGCACGCACGACGACGCGGTGTTCCCGGGCATGAAGCCGGCGCAGTGGCACGGGGTGATCGAGGTCTCGCTGCACGGCTTCTTCCGCGTCACCCAGCCGCTGGTGCTGCCCATGCTGCGCACGCGCTGGGGGCGCATCATCAATGTGTCGTCGGTGGCGGCGCTGGCCGGCAACCGCGGCCAGGTCAACTACGCCGCGGCCAAGGGCGCGCTCAACAGCGCCACCAAGGCCTTGTCGCTGGAACTGGCCAGCCGTGGCGTCACCGTCAACGCCATCGCGCCGGGCATCATCGCCTCGCCCATGGCCGCCACTGCCTTCGACGCCGACACCATCAAGCGCCTGGTGCCCTGCCAGCGCGCCGGCACGCCCGAAGAGGTGGCGGCGCTGGCCGGGTTTCTGGCCAGCCCCGAGGCCGGCTACATCACCGGCCAGGTGATCTCGGTGAATGGCGGCCTGTACTAGGCGCATGACCACCACGCGCCGCGCGGCGGCCCTGATGGCAGCATCGCTGCTGTTGCCGGGCTGCACCGGCTGGCCCCGCCTGCGCCCCCTTCCCATGGACCAGTTGCACGACGACCGCGGCTGCCCCGGCACGGTGGCGCCCACCCTGCTGGTGCTGCTGCCCGGGGCGAACATGACGCCCGATGAGCTGCAGGCCGAAGGCTTCCTGGACGCCGTGCGCGCGCGCGGCCTGGCGGTGGACGTGCTGGCCGCCCACGCGCACCTGGGCCTGGTGGTCGAAGGCCGGGTGCTCGAGCGCCTGGAGAGCGAAGTGATCGCTCCGGCGCGCGCGCGCGGCCATCGGCGCATCTGGCTGGCCGGCATCTCGCTGGGCGGCTTCATCGCGCTGACCTATGCCATGCGCAACCCGGGCCGCATTGCCGGCGTGGTGCTGCTGGCGCCCTACCTGGGCCGGCGCCCGCTGGTGCAGGCCGTGGCCGCGGCCGGAGGCGCTGCAGCCTGGCGCGCCACGGCCCGACCGCGCGACGCGCAGGACATCGACCATGAGCTGTGGCAGTGGCTGTCGGCGCTGCCGCCCGAGGCCCCGCCCATCTACCTGGGCACTGGCCGCGAAGACCGCTTCGCCGAGGGCCACCGCCTGCTGGCCGCACTGCTGCCGCCCGGGCACGTGCGCCAGGTGCCGGGCGGCCACGACTGGGCGCCCTGGCGCCGGCTGTGGGCCGAGTGGCTGGACCGCGGCCTGCTGGACGCGAGCTGCAGCGCATGAACGAACACCCGGCCCGCATCGCCCCGGTGGCTGTCGTGGCCCAGGGCCTGGCCTGCGCCGCCGGTATCGGCCTGGAGGCGCTGGCGGGGCTGCTGCGCCGCGGCGGTTCGGCATTGCTGCCCAATGACTTCACCACCTTGCCGCTGCCCTGCCACATCGGCCGCGTGGCCGGGCTGGAACAGGCCGCGCTGCCTGCGCATCTGGCCGACTGGGACTGCCGCGCCACGCGCCTGACCTGGATGGGCCTGCAGGCCGATGGCTTTGCGGATGTGGCGCAGGCCGCCTGCCGGGCCCACGGCGCAGCCCGCGTGGGCCTGGTGCTGGGCACTTCGGCGTCGACCATAGCCGCGTCGGAGCAGGCCTACGCAGCACCGGCTGAAGACGGCGGCTTTCCGGCGCCGCTGCGCAGCGAGCGCCTGAACACCTTGCACGCGCTGGCGCTGTTCGTGCAGCAGGTGATCGGCCTGCAGGGGCCTTGCGTCACCGTGTCCACCGCCTGCTCGTCCAGCGCCAAGGCCCTGGCCCAGGCCGAGCGCTGGTTGCGGCTGGGCCTGGCCGACGCCGTGGTGGTGGGCGGCGTGGACGCGCTCAGCGGCAGCCTGCTGTTCGGCTTCCATGCGCTGGGCCTGCTGTCGCGCGAGCCCTGCCGGCCTTTCGACGCAGCGCGCGATGGCATCAGCGTCGGCGAGGCCGCGGCCTTTGCGCTGCTGCAGCGCGGCCCCGGGCCGTGGCAGTTGCTGGGCTATGGCGAATCCAACGACGCCCACCACATGTCCAGCCCGCACCCGCAGGGCCTGGGCGCCGAGCGCGCGCTGGACGCGGCCCTGGCGCGCGCCGGCCTGCAGGCTGAAGCCATCGAATACCTCAACCTGCACGGCACGGCCACGCCGCTCAACGATGCGGTCGAGGCCGCCCTGGTGGCGCGGCGCCTGGGCCCCGGCGTGCACGCCAGCGCGACCAAGGGCGCCACCGGCCACAGCATGGGGGCGGCCGGGCTGGTGGAAGCACTGGTCTGCGGCCTGGCGCTGCGCGAAGGGCTGCTGTCGGGCAGCGCCGGCAGCGCCACCATCGACCCGGCCCTGGATGCCGGCTTCGCGCAGCAGTTGCAGCGTGCGCCGGGCGAGCGCCCGGTGCGCGTGGCCGCCAGCCATTCCTTCGGCTTTGGCGGCAACAACGCGGTGCTGATCTTCGGAAAGGGCACGGCATGAGCGAGCCCCGCTGCGTCTACATCGACGGCGTGGCGCTGTGGGCCCCGGCCCTGCCCGGCTGGGACGCGGCGCAGGCGGGGCTGCGCGGCCAGCCCGTCACCGAGCCCGCGCAGCGCCGGCCCGCGCCGCAAGGCCTGGCAGCCAACGAACGGCGCCGCGCGCCCGACGCCGTGCTGCTGGCGCTGGAAGTGGCCGAGCGCGCCGTGGCCGACGCGGGGCAGGACGCGGCCACGCTGGCCAGCGTGTTTGCCTCGGCGCACGGCGACCTGGCCATCACCGACGCGCTGTGCCGCACGCTGGCGGCCGACCCGCTGCTGCTGTCGCCCACGCGCTTTCACCACTCGGTGCACAACGCCGCTTCGGGCTACTGGGCCATCGCCTGCGGCAGCCCGGCGTCCAGCACGGCGCTGGCGGCTTTCGAGCACAGCTTTGCCGCCGGCCTGCTGGAAGCACTGTGCCAGTGCGCCGCCGACGCCGCGCCCGTGTTGCTGGTGTGCTGCGACACCGAGGCCTGCGGCCCGCTGGCCTCGGTCAACCGCAGCCGCGGCCTGCTGGCGCTGGGCCTGGTGCTGGCGCCGCAGCGCACGGCACGCTCGCGCTGGGCGCTGCAGTGGTCGCTGCAGCCGGGTGCAACTGCGCCGCCGCCGCTGCAATCGGCCGCTGCCCAGGCCCTGGCGGCCAACGCCAGCGCCGACGCCCTGCCCCTGGCCGAGGCCCTGGCGGTTGGCGGCGACGCGACGCTGGCGCTGCCGTTGCACGAAGCCCTGGCCCTGGCACTGGAACTGAAGGCTCTGCCAGCCGCCGCGGCGCCTGGTGCATGATCCCCCACCCCTTGCCGACACCCCACCCGCCGCCATGAACAGCCCCCAGCACGACGTGATCATCATGGGCGGCGGCCTGGCCGGCCTGACCCTGGCGCTGCAGCTGCGTGCGCGCCTGCCCGAGCTGGACGTGCTGGTGCTGGAACGCCGCGCGCACCCGGTGCCCGAGGCCTGCCACAAGGTGGGTGAAAGCAGCGTGGAAATCGGCGCGCACTACTTCCAGCACGTGCTCGGACTGGAACAGCACCTGATGGACCGCCAGCTCAAGAAGTTCGGCTTTCGCTTCTTCTTCAGCGAAGGCCGGCGCGACATAGCGAACGTCACCGAGCTGGGCGCCAGCCGCCCGCTGCCGGTGACCAGCTGGCAGATCGACCGCGGCATCTTCGAGAACTTCCTGGGGCAAGAGGCGCAGCGCCGCGGCGTGCGCTTCGTCGACCAGGCCATGATCCGCGACTTCACGCTGGCCGAGGACAAGACCACGCCGCACCAGGTGGTGTGGCAACACGAAGGGGGCCCGGAGCAGACCGCGCAGGCGCGCTGGCTCATCGACGCCAGCGGCCGCGCCGGGCTGATCAAGCGCCGCCGCGGCCTGGCGCGCGACAACGCGCACGCGGCGCATGCCGTGTGGTTTCGCATCAGCGAACGCATCACGCCCGACGACTGGTCGCAAGACCCGGCCTGGCGCGCGCGCTGCGTCACGCCCACCCGCTGGCTGTCGACCAACCACCTGGTGGGCGCGGGCTACTGGGTGTGGCTGATCCCGCTGTCGTCGGGCTCGCACTCGGTGGGCATCGTCGCCGACCCGGCCTTCCATCCGCTGGAGAGCATGAACACCTTCGAGCGCGCGATGGACTGGCTGCGCCAGTACCAGCCGCTGCTGTTCGACGATCTGGACGGCCGGCGCGACAAGCTGCAGGACTTCGCCTTCTTCCGCCGCTTCTCTTACGACTGCGAGCAGGTGTTCTCGGCCCAGCGCTGGGCCCTGGCGGGCGAGGCCGGGCGCTTTCTCGACCCCTTCTATTCGCCCGGCAGCGACTTCATCGCCATCGGCAACACCTACATCACCGAGTTGGTGGCGCGTGACCACGCCGGCCAGCCGCTGGGCGCGCACACCCAGGTGTACGAGCAGATCTTCAAGTCCTTCTACGACAGCACCATGGCGCTGTACCAGGACCAGTACGGCCTGTTCGGCGACCCCGAGGTGCTGCCCACCAAGATCATCTGGGACTACACCTACTACTGGGGCGTGCTGTCGCAGCTGTTCTTCCAGGGCCGGCTGGCCGACCTGGCCTCGCTGTCGGCGCTGCACGACGCGCTGGCGCAGTGCAAGGCGCTCAACCTGGCGGTGCAGCGCTACCTGCACGACTGGTCGGGCTTCAGCGCCCGGCGCAACCGGCCGCTGCTGCTGGACCAGGCGGCCGTGCCCTGGTTCGTCGAGCTCAACCGCAGCCTGACCGACACGCTGGACGAAGCCGGCTTCCGCCAGCGCCTGCGCGCCGCGGCCGAGCGCCTGCGCGCCCTGGCCACCGAGATCCTGGATCGCGGCAGCGCCGAGCAGCCGGCGCTGGACGGCGCTGCGCTGGCAGCGGCCATCGCCCTGGCCGGCGGGCCGCTGCGCGGCGGCGAGGCGCTGCTGTTCGCGGCGCTGGGCGACACGGCCGACGCTACGGCCTGATCACACGCCCTGGGGCGCCGGCTGGCGGCAGCGCGGCGCAAAGCCCCCGGCGCGGTGCCCGTCCGCCAGCGTACAGACGGGGCCGCTGACCAGGCCGAGGATGCCAGCGGCTGGAGTGCCGTTGGCGGCCCCAGTGCTCCGCACGGGATGTCACACCGGGCGGGCCCCTCGTGTCGGCAACCCCCAGCTCTCCATGAACCCTGACCACTCCGCGGAAGTGACGCGCGCAGCCCCGTTGGCGCAGCGGGTCGCCGTCAACGCGGATGCCACCCAGATCGCCGCAGCGGTAGCCGCCGTCTTGGGCGAGGTCGATGCAGCGCTGCGCCCCGTCGTCGGTCAGCGCGGCGTGGCCGCACTCTTCAGTCGCAGCGTCAAGCTCACGGCGGCGGCCCATCCGTGGCTCGCGCAAGTCGGGCAAGACGCCTTGTCCGAATTCGACCCCGCGACCTTGAAACCCCTGTTTGAGCAGCAGACGGCCGCGATGGCCTTGTCCTGCGGCAACAAGCTGCTGGTGAATTTTCATCAGCTGCTGGCCTCGCTGATCGGGTCTGCGCTGACCGAGCGGCTGCTGCAGCCGGTCTGGGACCGCTCGCTGGACGAATCGCCGCTACCGGACACCACATCATGAACACCAGAGTGACGATCAACTGCCTGGCCACCGGCGTGCCGGGGCTGGACCTCATTCTCGGCGGCGGGCTGCCCGAGTTCTCGTTCAATCTCATCGCCGGCCAGCCCGGCTGCGGCAAGACGACCCTGGCGCACCAGATCATGTTCGCCCTGGCCACGCCCGAGCGGCCGGCGCTTTACTTCACGGTGATGGGCGAGCCGCCGCTGAAGATGCTGCGCTACCAGCAGCAGTTCGACTTCTTCGACGTCGACGCGCTCAACCAGCGCGTGCGCTACATCAGCCTGTCCGAACAGGCCCTGGTCGGGGATCTGGACCGCGTGCTGGAGCGCATCGTCGAAGCGGTGGCCACACACGGCCCGGCGCTGGTCTTCGTCGATTCGTTCCGTTCCGTGATGACGGCCGGCGAGACCAGCGCGCCGCCGCGCAAGGGGCTGCAGCAGTTCGTGCAGCAACTCGGCGTGCTGATGAGCACCTGGCAGGCCACCACCTTCCTGATCGGCGAATATCCTTCCCCGACCGATCCCAACCCGGTGTTCGCGATCGCCGACGGCCTGATCTGGCTGCGCCAGAGCGTGCAACGCAACTCCATGGTGCGCAAGCTGGAGATCCTGAAGATGCGCGGGCAGCCGACCCTGGCGGGGATGCACACCTTCCGCATCGGCGCCAACGGCATCACCATCTTCTCGCCCGCCGCTGCCTTGCCCGCGACCGAAGCGGCCGCCCGGCCTGACAGCGCGCGCGTCCCCATGGGCATGCCGGCGCTCGACGACATGCTCGGCGGCGGCCTGCCGCGCGGCTACTCGCTGCTGGTGGCGGGCCCGTCCGGCTCGGGCAAGAGCCTGCTGGCCGCAGCCTTCCTGGCCGAGGGTGTGCGCCTGGGCGAAACCGGTGTGATCGTCGCCTTCGAGCAACGGCCCAACCGTGCCCGCAGCCAGATCGTCGTCGAGCTGATCGCCGGCGGCCGCGTCGGCCTGATCGACAGCCATGACACGGATCTCTCGATCGACGAGATCACCTACCTGCTGATGGCCGAGATCCGCCGGCTGGACGCCAAGCGGGTGGTCATCGATTCGCTGTCGGGCTTCGAGCTGGCCCTGGCACCGACCTTCCGCGAGGACTTCCGCGAGTCCATGCTGCGCATGGTGACGGCATTTTCGGTGGCCGGCGTCACGGTGCTCATGACCTCCGAGCTCGAGGATCGCTACACCGACCTGCGCTTCAGCCCCTATGGCACGGCCTTCCTGACCGACGCCATCATCGTGCAGCGCTACATCGAGCTCGACAGCCGGCTGCTGCGCGTGATGGCGGTGGTCAAGGTGCGCGCCAGCATGCACTCCAATGAGTTGCGCGCCTACACCATCGATGCCGATGGCATCCATCTCGGCGAACGGCTCGCCGACCAGGAAGGGCTGCTCGGCGGCAGGCCGACACAGCGGCGCGCCGCAGACGCCAGCGCACCGGCGGGCGATGCCGAAGCCGACGCCGCCTGATCCTTCGATCCCCCGCCGCGGCACGTGATGGCAGACAAGGACACGATCGACGATCCGGCGCGCAAGGCCGACGCCGACTTGGCGCGCGTGCAAGCCAAGGTCGAATCGGCGCGCGCGCTGCTGGCACGGCTGCTGCAGGAAGTGGTGGTGGCAGAGACCCGGCTCGGCAGCAACCAGGCGGCGCGCCTGCTCGAGGCCAATGAGCAACTCGTCCTGACGGCGCTGCGCGATCAGGCCGCGGCCGAGCAGGCCGCCCAGTTGCTGGCCAAGGTGTCGCGTTCGGCCGAGCGCGATCCGCTCACCCAGCTGCCCAACCGCGTCTTGCTGCTCGATCGGTTTGCGCAGGCCATCGCCACCGCCAAGCGCTATGGCCGACGGCTGGCGGTGCTGTTCCTGGATCTCGACAACTTCAAGCAGATCAACGACACCCTGGGACACGCCGCTGGCGATGAAGTGCTGAAGGTGATGGCACACCGCCTGGTGGCGGTGGTGCGCGATGCCGACACCGTCAGCCGGCACGGCGGCGACGAGTTCGTGATCCTGCTGACCGAGATCGCCCAGCGCGCCGACGCCCGCCGCATCGCCGACGAGCTGATCACCGCGCTGGCCGCGCCCAGCCGCATCGGCGATACCGTGCTGCGGCTCACGGCGAGCGTGGGCATCTCGATCTACCCCGACGATGGCGACGACGTCCACACCCTGGTGGAGTGCGCGGATGCCGCGATGTACCTGGCAAAGCGCCATGGGCTGGGCAGCTTGAACTTCTATGACGCGCGAGCGGTTGCGCAGGGCAAGCCCGTGGGCGAGGCTGAAGCGCCCTTGGCGGCAGCCCTGCACGACCCCATCTCGCGCCACGGCGCGGCGGTCGAGATCCAGCAGCAGCGCTATGCAGAACTGCGCGAAGCCAATGAGCAACTGGTCCTGGCCGCTCTCAGCGCGCGCGACATGCAGGCAGCGGCAGAACGAGCCCATCGGGACCAGACCGAATTCATGGAGCTGCTGGCGCGCGAACTGACCAATCCGCTGGCGCCCATTCGCCTGGCGGCGGCCATGCTGGGCCAGGTCGATTCGGCAGAACCGCTGCTGCCGCGGGCGCAGTCGATCATCGAGCGGCAGGTCCAGAGCATGTCGCACCTGGTGGCCGCGGTTCAGGACGTGGCGAACGCGGGCCGATCAGCCTTCGGTCTGGCGCGCGCGACCGTCGACGTGGCCAGCGTCGTCGACGCAGCGGTCGCCGCCTGCCGGCCGGCGATGGACGCGCGGCTGCAGACCTTCACCGTGCAGTGGCCCGATCCGCCGGGGCAGGCGCAGGTGCTGGGCGAGGCCGCCCGGCTCGAGCAGGTGGTGCGGAACCTGCTCGACAACGCTTCCCAGTACACCCCCGATCTGGGCCAGATCCGGCTGACGCTGGCGGTGCAGGGCGATGAGGTCGAGCTGACCGTGTCCGACAGCGGCATCGGCATCACGGCGATCGCCCTGCCCACCATCTTCGAGCCCTTCGCACAGGACATCCCGGCCATCGGGTTTCGCGATGTCGGGCCCGGAGTCGGACTGGCCGTGGTGCGGGCGCTGGTCCAGGCCCACAGGGGCACGGTGCACGCCAGCAGCGCAGGTACCGGCCGCGGCAGCCGCTTCACCGTGACCTTGCCGCTGGCCAAGCCCGCCGCGAGCGTACTGGACGCCACTGGGTCTGAAGCCGCGCGCGACGGCGGCACGGACGCCGCGCGCACGAGCGGCACCCCATGACCAAGCACCGGGACCCGCGCGCCAACCGGCTGCTGGCCGCTCTTCCGGAAGCCGACCTGCAGCGCTGGCTGCCCGATCTCGAATGGGTCAGTCTGCCGCTCGGCCGCGTCGTGTGTGAACCGGGCATCGCCCTCAGCCACGTCTACTTCCCGACATCGGCCATCGTCTCGCTGCTTTACGTGATGGAGGACGGCGCGTCCGCCGAGATCGCCGTCGCCGGCCGCGAGGGAATGATCGGCGTGTCCGTGCTCACCGGCGGCGGCTCCACCCCCAGTACGGCCGTCGTGCAAAGTGCCGGCGAAGGCCTGCGGATAAGCGCGAAGGCGATCACCCGGGAATTCAACAACTCCGCACCGGTGTTGCACCTGTTGCTGCGCTACACCCAGGCACTGATTACGCAGATGACGCAGACGGCCGCCTGCAATCGACACCATTCGGTGGAGCAGCAGCTCAGCCGCTGGTTGCTGCTGAGCCTGGACCGGCTGACAGGCAGCGACCTCAGGATGACGCACGAGCTGATCGCCAACATGCTGGGTGTGCGCCGCGAGGGTGTGACCGCAGCGGCGCTGGGCCTGCAAAGGGACGGGTGCATTCGCTACGCACGCGGCCACATCCATGTACTCGACCGGCACGCGCTGGAGCGCCGCACCTGCGAGTGCTACAGCGTGGTCAAGCGCGAGTACGAGCGCTTGCTGCCGGGCGGGGCTGCGTAGTCGGCCAGCGGCAGGGAAGGCAATGAATGCAGCGCCCCGCGGCGTTGCCGCCTGCCCGCACTGGGCGGGCGCCGCCCGGGAGTCGCCGGCTACATGGTGTTTCCTGCCCCCGCGGCGATGTGCGTAAGCTCGCGCCCTTCCTCGCTTAAGCACAGAACCCATCCATGTTCGGGAGTTCCAGACCCGTCGTCTTCGATCCCTACCGCGGCCGCGGCCAGCGCCGCCGCTTTCCGCGCTGGCTGTTGCTGCTGCTGTGCGGGCTGGCCGGCGGCTCGGCCGGCGTGCTGTACCTGCAAGAACGCTACCTGCCGCCGCGCCTGTCGGTCACCGAATCGGCGCAGCTGAAGGAGAGCTTCGACAAGGCCGAGGCCGAGCGCCTGCGCCTGCAAAACGAGCTGGGCAGCACCTCCCAGCGCCTGCAGTCGGCGCTGAGCGAGCGCGCCGCGCTGGCCCAGGGCGCGGCCGTCAGCCGCACGCTGACCGAGCGCCTGGCCGACGATCTGGCCTTTGCGGTGCAGGCCCTGCCGCCCGACCCTCGCGACGGCCAGGTGGCGGTGCGCGCGGCGCGGCTGTCGGCGCAGGGCGGCAGCCTGGACTACAGCGTGGCGCTGACGCACGCACGCCGCGGCGGCAAACTCAACGGTGTGCTGCAGGTGGTGGTCACCGGCACCGCGGCCGCAGGCGGCGAGCAGTCGGTGACGCTGCAGCCGGTGCAACTGGCCCTCAGTGGCCAGACCGTGCTGCGCGGCAGCCTGGCGCTGCCCGAAGGCTTCACGCCGCGCCAGGCGACGCTGCGGGTGCTCGAGCGCAGCGGCGGCGGTCAGCTGGGCATGCGCGTGCTCAACGTCAACTGACGGTCCTCAAGCCTGGAACGGCGGCAGCCCGCGCAGCCGCCGCCAGGCCAGCAGCGGCAGGCGCAGCGCAAACTCGAGCATCAGCCGCGCGTGCATCCAGCTCAGCAACACGTTGTCGCGGCCGTAGCGGAAGTGGCTGACGCCGCCCTCGGCGGCCGTCAGGTACTTGACCGGCGCGTCCAGGTTGATGGGCTTGACGCCGCGCCAGGCCAGGCGCACCACGGCCTCGGTGTCGAAGTCGAAGCGGCGCATCCAGGGCTGGCCCTGCATCACCGCGGCCAGCGCCGCCGCCGGGTAGACGCGAAAGCCGTACAGCGAATCGGCCACGCCCGCGCCCAGGGTTTCCAGGTTGGTCCACCAGTTCGAGACGCGCCGGCCGCGCACGCGCAGCAGCGGCGCGCTGGCGTCGAACACCGGCCGGCCCAGGATCATGGCTTCGGGCCGCGCCTGCGAAGCCTGCATGAAGGCCGGGATCAGATCGGCCGGGTGCTGACCGTCGGCGTCCATGGCCAGCACATGGCTGAAGCCGGCCGCCGCGGCCTGCTGCAGCCCGTGCAGCACGGCCGCGCCTTTGCCCTGGTTGTGCGGCAACAGCCACACGCGCAGGCCGGGGTCGGCGGCGGCACGTTGCTGCAGCCCGGCGGCGGTGCCGTCGCTGCTGCCGTCCACCACCACCCACACGGGGCACCACTGCGCGCGCGCCGCGGCCACGGTCTCGTAGACCTTGGCGCCGGTGTTGTAGCTGGGGATCAGCACCAGGTGGCTGGTGGACGGGGTCGGCGCGCTCATGCCTGCGGTCGGGGTTGGCGCAGGCCGGCGGCCACGTAGGCCTGGATCTCGGCGCAGGCCGCCTCGTGGTCCTGCGGCGGCGCGAAACGCCGGCCCAGGCGCACGGCAAAGTGGATAGGCAGCGGCGGCAGCCGCCACAGCGGCCAGCCCTTGCCCAGGTAGGGTGACAAGGTGTCGATGAACACCACCTGGATGGGCGCGCGTGCGCGCCGCGCGATCAGCGTGAAGCTGGCATGAAACGGGTTGACCGGGTCCTGCGTGGTGCGTGTGCCTTCGGGGAACATCAACAGCTGGCCGCCGGCGCGCAGGTCGGCCACCGCGCACCGCACCATGCCGAAGGTGGAATCGTTGCGGATGTAGCGCGCCAGGCGCGCGCCCGGGCCCAGCAGCGGGTTGCGCATCAGGCTGGCCTTCATGATGCAGGCGGCGCGCGGCAGCCGCGCCACCAGCATCAGCGCGTCCAGCAGGCTGGGGTGGTTGGCCACGATGATGAGCCCGGGCTCGTCGCGCAGGCTGTCCAGCACCTCTGCATCCAGGCGCAGCATGCCGCTGGCCGCGGCCACGCGCCAGAAGAAACGGTAGCCGCGGGCAATGCCGGCGCGGCCCATGCGCAGACCTCTCTGGCGCGGCAGCAGCGGGTACAGCGGCATGGCCAGCAGGTTGCCCAGCACCGAACCCAGCCCCAGCAGCAGCAGCAGGGCCTGCAGCATCAGCCAGGCCAGCGGCCTCAGCAGCAGCGGCGTGGGGCGGCCGGGCAGCAGCGCCGCGGGCGGGGGCTCAGGGTCGGTCGTCAACGCGCACATCCGAGACCGCGAAGATCCAGCTCGCGGCCAGGCCCAGGCTGATGTTCTGCCGCTGCGTCACCAGCGGGCTGCTGGCGATGCGCGCGCCAGCCAGGCTGTCCACGCGCACGAAGGCGGCCAGCCACCAGTCGCCCGCGCGGCGCGAGGCCGCTGTGGTGATGCCCCAGCCGGCGTAGCCGCCTTCGCTTTGGTAGGCCGGACGGGTGGCGGTGGCGAAGGCCGGCTCCACGTCGTAGAAATAGGCATGGTTGCGGCGCGACGCGAACTGCGGCCCGCCCTGCAGACCCAGGTTCCAGCCGCCCCGCTGCAGGTCGAGGTTGAGCACCGGGCTGGACACCCAGCCCAGGCGCTGCACCGGCCGGCGCACGGTGAAGGCGGCGCGCAGCGGCAGCCGCAGGTCCAGCCGCCAGCCCGGCCCGCGCCCCAGGTGCAGATTGAGCTTGGGGCCGAACTCCAGCGTCGGCGCCAGGTCGGGCATGCCGGCACGGGCGCGGTTGTCGCCACTGCTGGCAGGCGGACCGGCGCCCAGGCTGAGGTCGAAGTCCACGCGCTCGGTCTTCAGCAGCTGGGCGCGCGCGCCGTCGCGGTCGGAGCGCAGGATGTCGCCGCGGTAGATCACATAGGGCACCGGCAGCACCCAGTTGTGGCTTTGCTCGCTGCCGCGGTAGTGCGGCACGCGCAGCGTGCCCAGGCCCATGCCCAGCTCCCACAGCGGGCGCTCGGCGTGCAGCGGTGGCGCAGCCAGGGCCGCCAGGGCCAGCACCAGCCAGCGGGACGCGCGCGCGGCGCGGCGCGGCAGGCCTGCAGCAGGAGCCTCGATCCGGCCAGGGCGCCCACGGTGCGGTTGCTGGCGCAACATGAGCAGCAGGGCGCAGGCCACGGGGCTGGGGTCGGTCGCGGCAGAAGGCGTCGCCTGGTTCATGGGGCTGGACGGCGCCGCGCGGCAGCCCGGAGCCGGGCGACCGGCCCGCCGTCGGCAAAGTGGGATTGGCAGCGGATTATCCCCAAACCGCCAAGCGCACAGACGCCGGCCCGGGCGCGGTGATAGCCTCGCCGCCGGCTTTGCACCCCATGCGCACCACCCTGCCCCCCCGCCCCGTTGCCCTGCCCGTCGCGCCGTCGCGCCCGCAGGCCTGGGCACGCACCGCCGGCTGGCGGCTGCGCCAGCATTTCTGGGTGAAGCTGCTGGGCATCTCGGGCTTCATGACGCTGTTCTTTGCCGGCTACTTCCACCTGCTGCGGCACCCGGTACGGCCGGTCACCGAAATGTCGCTGACGGCACTGGACCAGGCCATCAGCCTGCAGCCGGCCTGGCTGGGCGCCTATGTGTCGCTGTGGGTCTTCGTCGGCCTGGCGCCGGGGCTGATTGCCGGCCTGCGCCCGCTCATCGCCTACGGCGCCTGGATCGGCGCACTGTGCGCCACCGGGCTGCTGTGCTTCTGGCTCGTGCCCACCGCGGTGCCGCGGCCCGAACTGCCGCCCGAACTGCTGCAGCAGGGCGGCTTCGCGCTGCTGCAGGGGCTGGACGCCGCCGGCAACGCCTGCCCTTCGCTGCACGTGGCCACCGCACTGTTCACCGCGCTGTGGCACCGGCGGCTGCTGGCCGAACTGGGCGCACCGCGCTGGACGCAGTGGTTCAACGCGGTCTGGCTGCTGCTGATCGTCTACTCGACCCTGGCCACCAAGCAGCACGTGGTGTGGGACGTGCTGGGCGGCGTGCTGCTGGCGCTGCTGTTTGCCGTGCCCTCGCTGCGCGCCTATCGTGGCAGCAGCGTGCAAGAGGGCGCTCGATAGAATCCCGGGTCCTCCTGCTGCGGCGCGCCATGGCCCACGACCCTTCTGCCCCCACCCCTCCCCAGGCCAGCAACTTCCTGCGCGGCATCATCGAACGCGACCTGGAAGCCGGTACCTGGGCCGGCCGCAACTTCGGCGGCAGCCCCGGCGACGCCGCCCACCACGCGGCCGGCGCGAGCGACCCGGCGCGCATCCGCACGCGCTTCCCGCCCGAGCCCAACGGCTACCTGCACGTCGGCCACGCCAAGAGCATCTGCCTGAACTTCGGCCTGGCGCAAAGCTACGGCGGCATCTGCCACCTGCGTTTCGACGACACCAACCCCGAGAAGGAAGAGCAGGAGTACGTCGACGCCATCATCGAAGCCGTGCGCTGGCTGGGCTTCGACTGGAACGTGGGCGGCACCAGCCACCTGTACTACGCCAGTTCCTACTTCGACTTCATGTACCGCGCCGCCGAGGCCCTGGTGCAGGCCGGCCTGGCCTACGTGGACGAGCAGAGCGCCGAGGCCATGCGCGCCAGCCGCGGCGACTTCAACACCCCGGGCACCGACAGCCCCTACCGCAGCCGCACGCCGGCCGAGAACCTGCAGCGCCTGCGCGAGATGCGCGACGGCCTGCACGCCGACGGCAGCATGGTGCTGCGCGCCAGGATCGACATGGCGTCGCCCAACATCAACCTGCGCGACCCCACGCTGTACCGCATCAAGCGCGCCACCCACCAGGCCACCGGCGACCGCTGGTGCATCTACCCGATGTACACCTACGCGCACCCGATCGAGGACGCGCTGGAACGCATCACGCACAGCATCTGCACGCTCGAGTTCGAGGACCAGCGGCCCTTCTACGACTGGTTGCTGGAGCACCTGGCCGACCTGGGGCTGCTGGCGCGCCCCTTGCCACGGCAGCATGAGTTCGGCCGCCTGAACCTGAGCTACGTGATCACCAGCAAGCGCAAGCTGCGCGAACTGGTGGCCGAAGGCGTGGTCGAGGGCTGGGACGACCCGCGCATGCCCACGCTCTTCGGCATGCGCCGGCGCGGCTACACGCCGGCCAGCATCCGCGCCATGGCCGACGGCAGCGGCGCCAGCAAGACCAACATCTGGCTGGACTACAGCGTGCTGGACGGCTGCCTGCGCGCCGACCTCGAAGCCCAGGCGCCGCGCGCCATGGCCGTGCTGGACCCGCTGCCGCTGCTCATCGGCAACTGGGGCGATCTGTACGGCAGCGATGCCCACATCGAGCCCTGCCAGGCGCCCGCACACCCGCAGCGGCCCGAACTGGGCCAGCGCCACTTCGGTCTGGGCGCGCAGCTGTGGATAGAGCGCGATGACTTCGCCGAGGCGCCGGCCAAGGGCTTCCACCGCCTGTACCCGGGCAACAAGGTGCGCCTGAAGTACGGCCTGGTGGTCGAGTGCACTGGCTGCGAGAAGGACGCGCAGGGCCGCGTGACGCGCGTGCTGGCGCGCGCCCTGCCCGACACGCGCAGCGGCACGCCGGGTGCCGACGCGATCAAGGTCAAGGGCACCATCACCTGGGTGGGCGCGCACGACGCCGTGGCCGCCACCGTGGTGCTGTACGACCGCCTGTTCACCGAGGCCCAGCCCGAGGCCGGCGGGCGCGACTACCGCAGCGTGATCAACCCGAACAGCAAGCGCGTCACGGCCGGCTACGTGGAGCCCGGCCTGGCCGGCGCCGGCACCGAGCAGCGCTGGCAGTTCGAGCGCCACGGCTACTTCGTCACCGACCGCGTCCTGCACCGCGGCGATCAGCCGGTGTTCAACCGCATCACCACGCTGCGCGACGGCTGGTCGGCCTGAAAGCCCAGCCCATTCAGTAAAGATCTGAAAAAGCGGCGCAGGGTCGGCGCGGGCGGTTCAGGATGGCGCTTCGGCTTCTGCTTCTGTCGCCACCGGGGTCCACCATGAAGCGCTCGATCCGCATCGCCTGCCTGGGCTGCCTGCTCGCCGCCACCGGCGCCGCGCCCGCCGCCGGCACGGTGGAACTGAGCTGGAAGCAGCCCGAGCAGTTCACCGACATCGGCCCCGGCCCGGCCGATCGCACGCGCCACCTGGCGGTGCTGGGCCAGCACCTGCAGGCTTTGGGTCGCCACCTGCCCGAGGGCCGCAGCCTGGTGCTCGAGGTGCTGGACGTCGATCTGGCCGGCCGTGTCGAGTGGCACGCGCAACATCAACTGCGCGTGCTGCGCGACAACGGCGACGGGCCGCGCCTGAAACTGCGCTGGCGCCTGCTGGCCGGCACCAGCACGCTGCTAAGCGGCGAGGCCTGGCTGTCCGATCTGTCCTGGCGCAGCACGCCGGCCCGGCAGGGCGAACTGCCCCACGAGCGCCAGCTGATCGAGCGCTGGTTCCAGACCACCTTCGTCACACCCTGAAGCCCGGGGCTGCGGCGCGGGGCGCGCAAGCTGCGATGATGCGCGCCCCATCCTCTCATCCGGAGCCCCTGACCTTGTCTACCGCTCACCGCACCCTGGCCGCGCTGGCCCTGTCGCTGGCGACCCTGTCGCTGCCCGCCCTGGCCCAGACCGAAGCCCTCAAGACCGCTGCAGCCGAAAAGGGCGCAGTGGTCACCGACAGCGGCCTGGTCTACCTGTCGCTCAAGGACGGCGCCGGCGCCGCGCCCGCCGCCAGCGACACCGTCAGCGTGCACTACCGCGGCAGCTTTCCCGGCGGCAAGGAGTTCGACAGCTCCTACTCGCGCGGCACGCCCACCAGCTTTCCGCTGAACGGCGTGATCCGCTGCTGGACCGAAGGCCTGCAGCGCATGAAGATCGGCGGCAAGGCCCGCCTGACCTGCCCCTCGGCCATCGCCTACGGCCCACGCGGCGCCGGCGGCGGGCTGATCCCGGCCAACGCGGTGCTGCAGTTCGAGGTCGAACTGCTGGGCATCACCGGCAAGTAGGCGCGCCGGCCGCGAACGGCTTTTCTAGTGCGGCCGCTCGCCCACCACGGCGGGCAGGGCGTACTCGCGCCCGACCACGGCGCGCGCGTAGAAGTAATTGCAGCGCGCCGGTTCGCTCAAGGCGTCCAGTTCCACCTGGCCGCCTTCGTCGCAGGGAAACATCAGCGCACGACCGGGGTCGTACAGCGATTCGAAGCGCAGCAGGTAGTTGTGCGCGGGGGCATGGGTGGGCGTGGTCATGGCAGGCACTGGCGTTTGGCGGGATACGGAAGAGTGAAGGTCGCCTCTTTAAAGTAGTTCGAGCACCGGCCTGCCGCCGCGGGCGCATTGCCATCACGGCGGTCGGCGCGGCGCTGGGCGGGTTGTCGGTGCCTGTCCGACAAGGGTTCGCGGCGCTCAAGCGCCACGCCTGGCTGCCGATAAGCCCCACAGACATCCGGGCATCCCCGGCCACCGCATCGCCATGACGACCACGCTCGCCCAAGGCTCCCGCTCCGAACGCATTGCCCAGGAGCTCGAACAATCGCGCCGCGAACTGCGCCAGATCGTCATCCCGCCCTGTCCGGACTTGCTGGTGCAGATGCAGGCGGCGATGGCCGAGCCCGAGCCCGACCTGAGCGAAGTCGCGCGCATCGCCAGCAGCGACGTGGCGATGTCGGCCACCCTGCTGCGCAACGCCAACAGCCCGCTGCACGCGGTGGGCCAGCCGGTCGCAACGGTGGGCCAGGCCATGAACCGCCTGGGCCTGAACGAGACCGCGGCGCTGATCACCGGCTTTCTGGTGCGCCACGCCATCCCTGTGGACCACCCGCAGCTGCGGCGCTTCTGGGAGCACTCGGCGCTGCGTGCCGCGGCACTGCACTTCATTGCCCGACACCTGCCCGGCGTGCTGCCCGAGGTAGCGCAGCTGTACGGCCTGTTCTGCCACGTGGGCATGCCGGTGCTGCTGCAAAGCGTGCGCGGCTACGGCGGCACGCTGGTCGAGGCGCGGGCGCGCATCGACAGATCCTTCATCGCCACCGAAAACGCCAACCACCGCACCGACCACGCCGTCGTGGGCGCCCTGGTGGCGCGCGCCTGGCACCTGGCGCCCACGGTGGTGGCGGCGATCCGCCTGCACCACGACCTGACATCGCTGGGCGACGAGGACTGCGAGCCCGAGATCCACACCCTGGTGGCCGCCGGGCTGCTGGCCGAGCACCTGATCCGCCGCCGCGAGGGCCTGGACGCCGAAAGCGACTGGCTGCAGCACGGGCCGCGCGCGCTGGTATGGCTGCAGCTGAGCCAGGACGATCTGGACGACTGGGCGCCGGCCCTGCAGGCCGAACTGGACGACGCCTGAAGCGCGGGCGCCGGCACGCCGGGCCCGCGCTGCGGGTCATCAGGCCGGCATCACCGCCTTGACGCTGCTGCGCTGGTTCATGCGCGCCATCCAGGCGACTATGGCCGGTGTGGCTGCCAGCATGCCCTGGCCTTCCGGCGTGGCATTCAGGTAGGCCAGCACGGGCAGCAAGTGCAGGTCGGCCAGGCTCACGTCCTTGCCGCCGAAGTAGTCGGTGCCACCCAGCAGGCGGTTGACTTCGGCCAGGAACAACACCGCCGTCGGCTTGGCCGCTTCGACCTGGGCCTCGTCGGTCTGGCCGCCCAGCATGGGCACCAGCACGCGCGGGATGAAGATGTTGGTGATGGACGCGCCGTAGCCGTAGCTGTCGACCACGCTCATCAACTGGTTCACCCGCACCCGCTCGGCCGGCGTGGACGGCATCAGCGCCGGGCCCGGGAACGCCTCGTCGACGTAACGCATGATGGCGCTGGCTTCGTAGAAGCAGTGGCCCGCATGCTCGAACGCGGGCATCTTGCCCCAGGGGTTGCGCGCCATGTGGGCCGCTTCCTTGTGCTGGCCCTTGACCAGGTCGACCGCCACCAGTGCATGCGGGACGCCCTTCTCTGCCAGGGCCAGCCGGACGGACCGGACGTAGGTGCTGATCGGGTCACCATAGACGATGGGTTCACTCATGCTTTGACTCCTCTTGCTGTGTTGGATAAGGATTGGACGGCGGCCAGTGCCTGCCGAACCGACAGGATTGTGCGCGGCAACGGCCCCGGGTGAGCGCACGCCCTACTCGCGTCGTGGCCGGTGCGATGATGCCGTCCAACATGCGCCACGCCTTCCTGCTCGAGCCCGGGCTCGTCTTCCTCAACCACGGCTCCTTCGGCGCCTGCCCGCGCGTGGTGCTGGACGAGTGGCAGCGCTGGCAGCGCGAGCTGGAACGCAACCCGGTGGAGTTTTTGGGCCGGCGCTCGGCCGGCCTGCTGGCCCAGGCGCGGCAGAACCTGGCCACCCACGTGGGCGCGCGCGCCGAAGACCTGGTCTTCGTGCCCAACGCCACCACCGGCGTCAACATCGTGGCGCGCTCGCTGGCGCTGCAGCCGGGCGACGAGGTGCTGGCCACCGACCACGAATACGGCGCCTGCGACGCCGCCTGGCAACAGGCCTGCGCGGCGCGCGGCGCCCACTACCGGCGCGTACCGGTGCCGCTGCCCTTCAACCCCGAAGGCTGGGCCGAACGCCTGCTGGCAGCCGCCACGCCGCGCACGCGCGTGGTCTATGCCAGCCACATCAGCAGCACCACGGCGCTGATATTCCCGGTGGCCGAGCTGTGCGCGGCGGCGCGTGCCCGCGGCATCCTCAGCGTCATCGACGGCGCACACGCGCCGGGGCACATCGCGCTGGACCTGGCGGCCATAGGCGCCGACTACTACACCGGCAACTGCCACAAGTGGCTGTGCGCGCCCAAGGGCTCGGGCTTCCTGCACGCCCGGCCCGAACACCAGGCCGACATCGAGGCCACGGTGGTGAGCTGGGGCTACGTGGCCGAGAGCCTGGACATGGCCGGCCACACCGGCTTCGACGCCTACACCGGGCGCAGCGTGTTCGAGCGCCGGCTGCAATGGCAGGGCACGCGCGACATCTCGGCCTACCTGGCGGTGCCGGCGGCCATCGCCTTCCAGCAGCAGCACGACTGGCCGGCGCGCCGGCGCGAATGCCACGACCTGGCCTGTGCTGCGCAGCACGCGGTGCTGGCGCGCAACGGCTTGGAACCCATCGCGCCGGACAGCTGCTTCGGCCAGATGCTGCCCATCCCCGTGCGCGCCAGCGATGCCGAGGCCTTGCGCGCTGACCTGTACGAACGCCACCGCATCGAGGTGCCGGTGACGCAGCACAGCGGCCGGACTTTCGTGCGCCTCTCGGTGCAGGTCTACAACACGCCGGCCGAGGTGGACACGCTGGTCGCAGCGCTGGCCGCGGCCGGCATCTGATCAGCGCGCCGGCTTGCGCCGGGGCTTCGTCGGCGCGGCGGCCGCAACGGCTTCGCGCGGCGGCAGGCCGGTGTGCTGGGTCAGCAGCCGGCCGCGCTTCACGGC